>Ga0160445_100435_pt1 | contig 21933 bp, 18 predicted proteins | sample HID1972M_E1MG_FD_108215 | JGI IMG/M metagenome (GOLD analysis project Ga0160445, IMG submission 108215) | Enriched pill bug-associated microbial communities from UW Madison campus, WI, USA - HID1972M_E1 MG | ecosystem: Host-associated > Arthropoda: Insects > Digestive system > Unclassified ... | reverse complement strand
TTCGATAGAATAAAACGAAATATAGAATTAACATTATTAACGCAATCGTTACCGGTAACGATTGCGTTAATAATGTTAACAGAAGTGTGTTTTTTATAAAAATATATATCTACATTGAACTAGTAACGCATTATAAAGAGTGCGTTAAAGCCGTTATAAAGAGTGCATTACAGAATTTTTATGCTTATTTATTCTTTACTTATTTGTAGTAAGGGTCGGGAGGAAATAGATAGTTTATTGTTCATTTCTTGAGACCATTTTCTGAAGCTTGAAGGAATTGTTTTAGTAGTTAGAGGTTATTGTTGGCTACAAATGATATTAAGATTAAAGGAAAATTAAGCAAAACTAAATAATAGTAAATTAATTCATAGCCGAAGAGATATGAAGCGTGAGAATGCTATGGATGGGGACTGTGTGACACCATCGTTGGTGTAGTAGATCATAATTATATAACATTAATTAAATATTATGAAACGAAAAAAATTACTAACAACCTCATTATTTTTTATTGCCCTTTTTGAAGTTTCAGCTTACTCTCATTTTGAAGTTCGATCAAATATGAAATTGGAACCTCCAGCTTTTTATGAGAAAGAATTGATTGAAGACTTTAAGAAGATAAGGCCTAATTTAACTCTAACTAATTCCCAGTTACAGAAATCAATAACTGGGAAAGTGACGGACTCTTCTGGTGAATCGCTTCCAGGCGTTACAGTAGTAGTGAAAGGTACTTCAAATTCAACGATGACGAATGCTGAAGGAAATTATTCTCTTCCGAACCTTCCTGAAAATTCTGTATTGCAATTTTCTTTTATAGGAATGCAAACACAAGAAGTTGATGTTGAGAACAAGACAGTAATTAATATTGTGCTAGCAAGTTCGTCTATTGAGATGGAAGAGGTGGAGGTGGTAGTAGGTTATGGTGTACAGAAAAAAGTTAATGTAATCGGCTCTGTTTCTACTCTATCATCTAAAGAAATTACTGCGACACCAACTGCCAATGTTTCGAGCGCACTAAGTGGCCGTGTACCTGGTTTATTTGTCACACAGTCGAGCGGTCGCCCTGGAGCAGATAATGCAACATTAAGTATCAGAGGAACTGCAACTATTGCAAATTCTTCTGGTAATACCGCAGTTCTGGTTGTTGTTGATGGCATTCCCGGACGCGATCTTAATTCTATAGAACCTGGAGATATAGAAAGTATCTCTGTTTTAAAAGATGCCTCCGCAGGAATTTATGGTTCTCGTGCCGCTAATGGAGTTATTCTCGTAACTACAAAATCAGGAAGAGAAAGCCCTCCAAGATTTGAATTTGATTTTTATTCAGGATGGTCTTCAGCATCCTTGCTTCCAGAAATGACAGATGCTGCTACTTATGCAACAATGGTTCGGGAAGTACAATCTTACAGAGGTATTCTTGAAGAAAATATGGCGTATTCTGCTGATGATGTTGAAAAATACAAGTCTGGTAAATATCCATGGACCCATCCTAATACGGACTGGTTTAGTACCGTGATAAAAGATTATTCCAAGAGCAATCACTATAGCTTTAGGGTGGCAGGAGGAACCAAAGATGTTAAATATTATGGTGCATTTGGTGCACAGACCGATGATGGAATATATAAATCAGGTTCTTCCTCATATAACAGGTATAACTTTCGAATTAATTTAGAAACAGCCTTAAATGATTACATCACTCTTAATCTTAATTTAGGAGGTTCTCAATCAGACATAATGGATCCTTATAATACTTCTTTTAGTAGTATTATAAGAAATTTACCGGTATCCACAGCTATTTGGCCAACCGGTGAACCTGGTCCTGATATTGAAAAAGCACAGCAACCAGTAACAGACACTGATGCTAGTAAAACAGGTTATACAGACTATAAGCGGTATAGAAGTGAAAATATGTTAACTGCTACGGTAAAGGTTCCTTGGGTAGATGGATTATCTTTAGTTGGTAACTATTCTTATGATATGTTTTTTGGTGTACGCAAGTATGTAAGAGATCTGGCAACTTTATATTTTCTGGATGAAGCAGCTTATTTAGCCGCTGGAAATGATGGTAGTCAGAATGGACAAGCTTTTCTTAAACCCCAAGTAAGAGCTGAAATTGCAGACCCAAGAGTAGAAGATACTTATAGTGATTCAAGAACGATAACGAGCAGTTTTAAGATAAATTATGACAAATCGTTTGATAAGCACTCCTTTAGTACGTTTGCTGCTGTTGAAAGCATGGAGTATCTTAATAAAGGGATAACAGCATATCGTAGAGGCTTTCAAACAATTGAATTGCCTTATCTAAATTTTGGATCCACGGAAGAGATGAGTAACAGTTCGTCCGCAGATATAGATGCCCGCTTGAACTTTTTCGGAAGGCTTGCTTATAACTATGATAGCAAGTATTTGTTCGAATTTACTTTTCGTCGAGATGGCTCGCTTAGATTCTCAAAAGATGTTGGCCGTTGGGGAAACTTTCCGAGTGTTCTTCTAGGATGGGTTGCATCAAGAGAGGATTTTTGGACGAACAATATCTCAGCCATTAACTATTTTAAACTAAAGACTTCATGGGGGCAGCTAGGAAATGATGCGGTGATACCATTTCAATATTTGGCAATGTATGCAACAGGTACTGGACAGACATTTGGACCATCAAGAAGTTATCAATCAAGTTTGTATCAAGTAGGAGAACCCAATCCTTTTATAACCTGGGAGGTTGCAAATGTTTTCAATGCAGGATTTGAATCTTATATGTTCAATAGCAGAATTAAATTTGACGTCGATGCTTTCTATCAAAAACGTACAAATATCCTTGTCGCCAGAAATGCTTCTGTTCCAGATTTTACAGGATTGTCTTTGCCAGATGAAAACTTTGGAATAGTATCAAGCAAAGGTTTTGATGCATCGCTTGGATATAACAATACAGCGGGTAATTTCGGTTACTCTGTTACAGGTATGTTTTCATTTGCACGAAATAAGATTATAGAGTATGATGAGCCGGAAGCTTCTTATGACTGGCAGAGATTGACAGGGCATCCTACTTCTGCTTTTTTGCAGTATAAAGCTATTGGAATATATAAAGATGAAGCTCAGGTCAATTCTACACCTCACGTTCCGGGAGCAAGAGCCGGTGATGTAATATTATACGATTATAATGGAGATGGTGAAATCACTGAAGCCGACCGGATAGTTTATGATCTTAATGGTAGTCCTGAAATAACCTTTGGAGTCAACCTCTCTCTAAGGTATAAAAATTTGCAATTGCAAGCTTTGGTTCAAGGTGTCGGGAACAATTGGCGAAGGATTGCAAATACGGAAGGTGATTTTATATACATGGGAACCTTCGGAAATTATTTTCAATATTATGCTAATGATAGATGGACTGAATCTAATACCGATGCAACAATGCATAGGGCCTTTGAAAGGGTAGAGGAATATTGGAGAAAAGATGCTTATCTGGCCAGTTCTGATTATTATAATATGGCTTTTGCACGGCTTAAAAACGTTGAACTTTCTTATACATTACCAGAAAATGTATTAAAAACGCTCAAAGTGAAAGGAGCAAGTGTATATGTTACAGGTAAAAATCTCTTCTTTTTGTACAACAAAAATGCGGTAGGAACTGATCCGGAAGTATCATCCGTTTCTACTTATCCAACTACTAGAGTGATAGCATTGGGTGCAAGATTATCTTTTTAACTAATTAATTATGAAAGTTATGAAACAATATTTAAGTGGTTTAATTTTACTTGTCCTTCTGCTTTTCTCTATTGCATGTAATAAGGACATTCTGGACAAAACCCCATTGGATCAATATTCTGATGCTACTGTTTGGTCTAACCCGGAGCTTGCTAGTTCGTATCTGAATTATTGTTACGATGGCCTTGGTCATGGATTTCAAAGTGTTAAGGGAAGTAATTTCACTGATGAAGCAATATTCGGGAGAGGGGCTAGTACTACTGCTTTGCTTAATGGAACAATGTCTCCAGATGCATCTCTGAGTAATCATTTTATGGAACCTTATCGGTGGTCACAATTTTCACAGATTCAGCGTATTAATAAATTCCTTGATAAAATAGATGGGATTGCAGATACTTATCCTGAAGGACAACAAGCTGATATAAAGGCTAAGACCGATGTTTTGAAAGGAGAAGCGTTGTTTTTAAGAGCATTCAATTATAGTAATATGGCACGTAGTTATGGAGGTTTACCATTATTGAATAAAGCAGCCGAGTTAAATGATGATTTTTCAACAATTACAAGAGCAACTTTTGAAGAAACGGTTAATTTTATTGTTGCTGATTGTGATGCAGCAGCAGCTTTGTTGCCGTTAAAGTCACAGCAAGTACTGGGAAGAGCTAATAAAGAAGCAGCATTAGCACTTAAAGCAAGAATATTATTATTTGCCGCAAGCGACCTTACTGCCGGAAATGTATCAGGCATAGGTATAAGTGAAGGTAATGCGCTTGTTCATTATATAAATCCAAACAGAGTAGCATTATGGACTGCTGCGAAAAATGCAGCTAAAGCTTTAATGGATCTTCCTGGATCTTCTCTAGCATTAGCAGATTTTGGAGCATCTAGTGGTGATAAGGCAACTGTAGCGCAAAATTATAGAGCCTTGACTGGCAATAGTACTACTCCTGCTGATGGTGAATTCATATTTGCTAAAATGTTTGATCAGGCGCTTGGTAGTAGACATCGGAATAATCAAATAGATGGTCCAAATGGTTATGATGGACTTTATGGAAGAAATGCTCCTTTACAAAGAATGGTTGATGAATATGAGATGGAAGATGGTACAAATTTCTTTGATCATTACTATATTGAGGAGGTGCCTGAAGGTGCAGGGACTGGAAGGTACATAAAAAATAAGCCAGGTGCCGGCTTTGATAGTCCAAACCCATACCACAATCGTGAAGCAAGGTTTTATGCAAATGTTTTGTATGATAGTGCCATATATAATATTGAACCGAGACCTTCAAGTTTGAAACTTCGTGATCCTTTAGGAATTTATGACAGACGTACACGTGTGACCATTAATGCCAATGGATCGGAAACTGTTCTTTATGGCTTGGATACGCGTAATGGCCCAATTGTAGCTGGTAATGGTAACTACGTTGGTTATTTGACAATGAAGTGGGTACAGCAAGGTGTTACAGGTAGTACGGGTTATAATTCGAATATTTGGCCATATCTACGTTATACTGAAGTAGTACTTGGCTATGCAGAAGCCTGTTGGGAATTGGGCGAATATGGGGAGACCAGAGAATGGGTGAACTTTTTCAGAAACCGTGTACTTCTTCCTAATACTACTGCAACAGATGCGGAATTAAGAGATGCATTGAGACATGAAAGAAAGATCGAGCTCTATGGCGAAGAATCAAGATGGTTTGATATAAGAAGGTGGTTAATTATGGATGAAACAATGACATTGCCTCAATACGGTGTAGATATTACTGAAGTAACTGATAAAAGAAAAACGCCTGCAACAGTTACAACTACATGGAAGTATAATCAAGCGATGCCAAACAATGTTATGATCAATGCAACATATTGGTTGCCAATTACAACAACAGAACGCCAAAAAGCACCTCAATTATTGCAGAATCCAAACTATCGTCAGGATTAACAAACAAATTAATGGTTAGATACGATTGTAAATTAATTTGCAATAAATAATTTGGAAGTAGTACGCTGACAACCAATTAGTTTGTTAGCGTACTCTTCATTGAGCTGTCTTTTTATTCCGCTTTCTGAGATATAATCCCAAACTCCGGAATGATGCCATGTATCCAAATGATCCCAATCTGGTCGGTCAATAATAGGGTAAAGACATATACCCCAGAAAGGGATACCTTTACCTAACACTATATTGCACTGATCAGAAATGAAATGTATCCAGTTAGGGCGATGTTCTCCGCTATGGCTGGTTTCAGCTAATATTATCGGGTAATAATAACGTTGATAAACCTCTTCAATTAATGAATGTAAAGGTCGCCATCTCGGGTCAGAATTCTCATTAGCCCATGGCAGAAAAACACCTTCAATACTGTTATGAACCCATTGATTATTGTAATAAAAATTTAAACCTATAATATCAATGCATTCAGGCGTTCCGCCTAACTCCGGACAAATTTTCCCGATCAACATGTCAAGTACCTGGAATTGATTCTCATGGGCTGCTTGTGCCAATTTAACTTGTTCTTCAGTTGAATTCAAGTCTGGAACCATACTAACTAAAGGTTCAGTACTAAGTATCTTAAAATTAGGATTGATATTTTTTAGACACTTAACACCTTCAATATATGCATGCATAAGTTTGTATTTCACATTCCATCCTTCTGCTTTGCAGAAAGGAACTGTCCCTGCTGCTTCTCCTCCTAACCAGGAAATAAAACTTACTTCATTAATGGGAGTTATAATAAGTTCTTTCTTTCCATAATTTTCAATGAAAAAGTTGGCAAAAGCAGTACACAACCCTACGAACCGCTGAGTAAATTGTGGATGAAGAGGTGACAGATCATCTGGGTAACCAAAATGACATAAGTCCCATAATTGTTGTATACCAAGCTGCTTGCCTGTATCCATCATAAACTTTACCGTGTCAAAATTATAACAGAAAGGTTTTGTTTCAACAACACTCCAGCGAATCCCTTCTCGGACTGTATTGATATTCATCTGTAGAAGCATTTCGTAGTCAGATTTTAATTGATTGATGTGATCTGTTTCCTTTAATAAGTCTACACGATTACCGAAGCAGTTAATCTTATCGCTGCATTCAAAACCTCCCATCCAATAAGATTGAAAAGGACTTTCTTTATAGCTCATAGAAAATTTCGTTTTTTATCTAGAACTGTTTTGATGTGAAATTGTTTAGGTTAAAAATCTTATATGGAAATTTTAAATGCTGCCCTCGACTCTGTTTTTGTTAAAGGACCTGTAATATCAGATTCAAACAGCTCAATTATCGGAAATTCATTAATTTTAGTGCCTCATCCTGATGATGAATCCTTAGCTTGTGGTGGAACAATTTCTTTATTAAGAAAAAATGGTTTTCTAGTGCATTTGATCTTTATTACCGATGGTACAATGTCTCATCCCAATTCCAGAATTTATCCTTCAGAAAGATTAAGAGATCTGCGTGAAGAGGAAGCAAAAAAAGCTTTAAATATTTTAAATGTAAGTGAGGATTCAATTCATTTTTTGAGATTGCCAGATTCTAATATGGATAAATTAGATTCTGTTCGTTTTCAATATGCCTCCAAAGCTCTTCAAGAATATATTTTAGAAATGCAGCCTACCACTGTTTTTATACCATGGAGATACGATCCGCATCCTGATCATATAGCTACCTGGAATCTTGGTATTGATGCTATAAGTAGTATATACAACAACAGTAGTAAGTTCCAGTCCAGAGTTTTAGAATACCCTGTGTGGTTTTGGGAACGAACCGAAGTTTCTCAATTAGCCCAGGAAAGTGAAGTGAATTTATGGAAAGTTCAAATTACTGATGAGCTAACAAAGAAAAAGCAAGCAATTTCACAGCATGCTTCTCAACTTGGTCAAATTATTGACGATGATCCAACTGGTTTTAGTTTATCAAATGAGATGCTAGAACATTTTTATCATCAGGAAGAGCTCTTCTTTGAATATTAAGGCCTTTCTATTTCATCGATATAAGATTCCATATCTTCTAAAGCCTTTTCTATATCAACAGATTCCCATTGTTGAAACCATTTTTTTCTTTCAAGTTCTTCCTGAGCTTTGTTCCATAATTCTCCAAAATATTCTGATTCATCTAACCATTTTTTAAGAGTTGATTCTTCAAAATGATACTGTAAATGATTTGAATTTTGTGAATAATTTGATTTTCGTTCTGACCAGAAGTCAAATAGCGATTTTTTGATCTCCAATCTGGAAATAATTGACTCAGCACACTCTACCAATTGCTTTTGCTTATTATTTCCTAAAGACTCAAACCAAGCTAATTGTTGAGATAGTCCTTTTTCTACTCTTCCAATTTTCCTGGCAGACGTCGTTACCCTCACATTCGGACTTCTTCTGATTTTTGCATCTTTTAATTCTAATGCTTTTAAGAAAGCTACATCTTCTAAGCATGGAACTTGAGGTAACCGTCCGGCTTTTTCATACATATTGGCTTTAATGGCAAAGCTTGCACCAAAACATTGAAAATGCGATGGCCAGGGATTCCAGAGTTTCGGATCAATAAGAGATTCTAATCTTGCAATAAGGTTTTGATATTTTATATCGTGAAGGTGATATTGTTTGGTTGGTGAGTCTTCTAAATTAGTAATGATTTCTCCTCCAACAACATCACAACCTTTCTTTATTTCTTTTTCTATTTCATAGATCCAATATTCATCAACCTGCGTATCGCCATCGGTTGATGCTATAATTCCATTTTTATTTAATAAAGTAAATCGTTCATAAGCTGCATCCATTAAAAAACGTCTTGCTGTTCCAATGTTTGCCTCTTTTTCTACAAAAGCAATTTCTTCTACTAGTAAAGGAAATTCGGGATAAATACGTTGATATTCTTTTATGAGTGAATAAGTATGATCTTGGCAATTATTAGCAAGTACCAATACCTCATAAATGTCTGAATTTATAAGAATATTATCTCTGCCTTTTTGAAACCTTAATGCATCCAGGCTTTGAATAATGGTTTCCTCTTCGTCTTTAACAGGTATGATGATGCATATATTTAAATTAAGAGATGGGTTGGTTTTAAAAGGCGTAATCATGTTAGATCATAAATTCCAATACATAACTCTTTATACGATTGATGGTTTATAGATTAAGTAAAATACGTATATATTTTTGTAAGCAAGTATTTATACAAATAGGTGTGTTAAATACCCTTTTTCATTAGATATTGAAACGTTACATGGATATCGTTGTTGTATTTTCAATTAAGAATCAAATAATATTAATCTAAATTTTATAAACATGGCAATAGCTGGTAAAAAAACCGCAGACTCAAAAGCAACAAGCTCAAAAGCGGCAAATTCTAAAACAACAACTACTAAAGCATCAGGAACAAAGTCTAACAATAAGCAATCATCTATTTCAAAAGAGATGAAAGATTCAGAATTTCACCAATTCTTTTTGGATGAGTTAAAGGATATTTATTGGGCGGAGAAACACTTGGCAAAAGCTTTACCTAAATTACAGAAGGCTGCAACAAGTAAAGAATTAGCCCAGGCATTTGAAAAACATACTCAAGAAACACAAACTCATGTTCAAACTATTGAAAAAGTTTTTGAACTCTTAGATGAAAAAGCAAGTGCAAAGAAATGTGATGCCATGGAGGGTTTACTTGAAGAAGCTGATTCTATCATATCTGATACTGATAAAGGTACAGCAGTAAGAGACGCAGGTTTGATACTTGCAGCTCAAAAAGTTGAGCATTATGAGATTGCCACATATGGTACTTTAAGAACTTTTGCAGAAAAAATGGGTCATCAGGAAGTGACTTCTTTATTACAGCAAACACTAGATAACGAAAAAGAAACCGATGTTGCCTTAACTGAAATCGCTGTTAACTATATTAATGAAGAAGCTTCTGAAGAGTAGTAAGTGTTTTAGTAGTAATTTAATTAAACAATAAATTTCAAAAATTATGTCAATTGCAACAAATACAGCAGAAGTGCTAAACGATCTTATTCAGATAAATAATGACCGCATAGAAGGTTATCAGAAAGCTATTGAACAGTTAGAAGCAACTGATACTGACCTTAAAAATCTTTTTACAAGTTTTATTACTCAAAGTCAGGAACTGAAAACCGCATTGCAGAATGAAGTGTCAACTTTAGGAGAAGAAGTAGAGATGGGTACAACGGCATCGGGCAAGATATATCGTGCATGGATGGATATTAAGGCTGTTTTTACTGGAAATGATCGTCAAACTGCTTTGAATAATTGTGAATTTGGAGAAGATGCAGCGCAGAAGGCTTATCGTACTGCCGAAGCGAGTGAAGAACTTCTTCCAAATGCCCGAATTCTGATCACCAATCAAAAAATGGAATTAAAATCGGCACATGATAAAGTTAAACTTTTAAGAGATAGTGAAAAACTCTAATATCCGGTTTTTATATTCCAACAAGGGGAGTTAACTTACGTTAACTCCCCTTGTTGGTTCAGGATAAATAGGGAAGAGATTCATCAAGTATTTTTCCTTAGCAAAATGGATATTTATCTTGATTAAATGGCGTATATATCTCGAAACATTCACTCCTGCCAGCTGGTTGATCTTGCAAGCAGTTCACTCTGTTTGTACATACCTAAATCAAAAATAAAATGGAAAGTTTAACTGAAATACCACTGAAACACATTCTTTGTTTCTCTCATTTGCGCTGGGACTTTGTCTTTCAACGTCCTCAACATTTATTAAGCCGTTTCGCTGAAGATGCAATTGTTTATTTCTTTGAAGAACCAATTTTCGATGCTTTGAATGAGAGTTATCTTTCAATTTCGAAAAGGGGCAAAAAGATAAATATTATTGTGCCACATTTGAAAGAGGAAATAGATCCACAAACGGCTAATGCAACATTGACAACGTTGCTTGATAAGTTTTTACGTGATGTAAAAATGGATGATTGGGCCTTTTGGTATTATACCCCAATGGCCTACGCATTTACCAATAAATATAAACCTAAACTGATTGTTTACGATTGTATGGATGAACTTTCTGCTTTTAAGTTTGCTCCAACAGAATTAGTGGATCTTGAAAAGTTGTTAATGAAAAATGCTGACTTAGTGTTTACCGGAGGACATTCATTATATGCAGCTAAAAAGCAATTACATTCAAATATTTTTCCATTTCCAAGTAGTATCGAAAAAGAGCATTTTGCAAAGGCTAGGTCAGAAAAGAACCAACCGGATGATCAGGCAATAATAGCAGGTCCAAAAATCGGCTTCTTTGGAGTAATAGATGAACGGTTTGATATCGAATTAATTAGAAATATTGCTCAAGAGCGTTCAGACTGGCAAATAATTCTGATTGGCCCAGTGGTTAAGATCTCTGAAGACATTTTACCACAGAACAGCAATATTCATTATTTAGGACAAAAATTATATAGCGAACTACCTGCATATCTGTCTGGCTGGGATGTAGCCTTAATTCCTTTCGAACTTAATGAATCGACACGATATATAAGCCCCACTAAAACGCTTGAATATCTAGCAGCTGGAGTACCTGTTGTTTCAACTCCAATTTACGATGTTATCAATCCTTATGGCACTAGTAATCTGGTTCATATTAGTGGCAATTCTGAGGGCTTCATAAACATTATTGAAAGTGAATTGAATAATCCAGATAAAAGGGAGTGGTTAAAAAAAGTTGATGAACATATGAAGGATCTTTCTTGGGACAATACGTATATGAATATGTTAACTCAAATTAACAAAGTCTTGCAGAACAGGAATTCAACATCATTAATGGATATCAACGCTTATGTATGATTATATGGTAGTTGGCGCCGGATTCGCAGGAAGCGTATTGGCTGAGCGTTTAGCAAGAGTAGAAAATAAAAAGGTACTTATTATAGATAAAAGAAATCATATTGCTGGAAATGCTTATGATTATTACGATGAAGCAGGTATTTTGGTTCACAAATATGGGCCACATATTTTTCATACAAATAGTAAAGATGTATTTGATTACTTATCGAAGTTTACGAAGTGGAGAAACTACCAGCATCGTGTATTAGCTAGTGTTGATGGACAATTACTGCCGATCCCAATTAATTTGAACACCATTAACACAATGTATGGTTTGAATCTTAATAGTACTGAGCTGACGGAGTTTTTTAAAGAGCGTGCAGAGAAAAAGAAAGAAATTCTAACTTCAGAAGATGTTGTTATAAGTAGTATTGGACGAGAATTATATGAAAAATTCTTTAAAGGTTATACTAAAAAGCAATGGGATCTTGATCCTTCTGAACTTAGTGCATCAGTAATAGCTCGTATTCCAACTCGTACTAATAAAGATGATCGATATTTTACCGATACTTTTCAAGCGATGCCTTTATACGGCTACACAAAAATGTTTGAGAAGATGTTAGATCATCCTAATATTCATATTATGTTGAATACGGATTACAAGGATGTTTTAGGAGGAATCGCTTATAAAAAACTAATATTTACCGGTCCGATTGATGAGTATTTTGATTTCCGTTTTGGAAAATTACCTTATCGTTCCATTGAATTCAAATTTGAAACATTGGATCAGGAAAAATTTCAGGAGACCGGTACTATTAACTATCCCAACGATTATGGTTTTACCAGAATAACAGAGTTTAAGCATTTAAGTGGACAAAAGCATCATAAGACTTCTATTGTTTATGAATTTTCAAAAGCAGATGGTGATCCATATTATCCTATACCTAGACCTGAAAACGCATTGATCTATAAAAAGTATCATCAGCTTGCTACGCAAATGAAAAACACTTATTTCGTGGGGCGCTTAGCAACTTATAAATACTATAATATGGATCAGGTGGTAGCACAAGCATTAAATACTTTCAAACAAATAAGAGATAACGAGATTGTTAATTTAAATCCTTTAAAAACTCATAAAGTTATTTTGAATGGTAAAGATCTTTCTGAGATATAAGTATAGGAATTCGTAAACCTTAAGATAAATTTTCCTCTAATCGTAAGCGGTTTAAGGTAAGACTAATTAAGGACCAAACAGGGTTCAAACAGGGGCAATATGACTGTTCTGCCCCTGTCTGGTCCCTGTTTGAACCCTGTTTGGTCCTTGTTTGAATAAAGCAAAATAAAAGCGATTTTAATTACATACCTATCAAGCCACGGAATAGAAGTCAATACCTTTTATAAAGACTTATAAATAAATAAGAGAAAAGCTTAAATTTGCAGAATGAATATCATAGGTAAAATAAAATATATTGGTATTGTTGCATTAGCATCGGTACTTTTTACTGCTTGTAATTTAGGCAACAAGGAAAACGAAGCATCTGCAGAGCAAGTAACAAGTGTTCCTAAAATAGGAGATCATGTCCCAAACAACTTAGTCTGTATGGTCAATAATGCCTATATGGGTGTACCGCAGTTAGAGGTATCTTTTGAAGGAAAGACGTATTATGGTTGTTGTGAAATGTGCCAGGAACGCATACCGAAAGAGAAAGAAGTTCGAACTGCTATAGATCTATATACCTTAAGGGCGATAGACAAGGCCGATGCATACATTGTACTAATCGGAGACAGTGGAGAAGTAGCATATTTCGAAAACGAGAAAAATTATAAAGATCTTATTGCAAAAAGTAATCTTAATAAGAAATAAGAAACCGATATTAAATCTTTCTTTTTTTCTTTCTCCTTATGTCAATAATCAAATAGAGAATATAAACGCCCAGGCTGATTATCGAAAGCCAAATAAGTACCGTTTTAAAATTTCCTTTACCTGCTGTAAAAGCTAAGATAGCAATCACAGGGCTGGATCCCATCAGCGTTGCAAGAATAAATTTTTTGTAGTTCATTCTTAAGAAAGCAGGAATAAAGCTAATGGCTTCGTTAGATAAAATAGGGGAAAGCCTGAACAAGATAATAGCGCCTACGCCATATTCCTTAATCAATTCAGTAAGTTTTACACGCGCATTGTCCTTTAAAATCCGTTTTAAAATGGCTGGTCCTATCCAATATCCGATGAGATAAGCAATAGTAGAAGAAACAAAAACGGCAACAATTGAAATCACAGATCCCCACAGCGGACCATAGCTTAACGATGATATAATTAATAATAAAAGATTAGGGAGAACAAAAAGAAACATAGAAGCAACCATTGCAAGAATAATTACCACAGGACCCCACACCCCGAACCGAGACACCCAATCTCTTATCATGTTTTCATCTCCACTGGTTAATACGCTAAAGGCTTCCTGTATAGAATCATTAAAAGAAGGAATAAGAAAATAGCAAATAAAGAAAAGAAACAACAGTAATAAGGAAATGATTAGGGGAAGCTTCCGAGACAACATACGTCAGGTTTATCTTTCAAATAAGAACATCTGCTTTACTTAATTGTTTAATGTATTGAAATAAACAAAACCACCAGGATTATTGGGTGTGGGGGATTAATCCTGTAATTAATATATAGGTGTTTCTGTGGACGGGAAATTATTGAGGGATTTCTTCTATCAGAATTTCATTTCCAGACCTATCAAAATATATACAGCCTGATCAATGTAAGTTCTACATCAGGATGATAATGCCAGTGATTATATTAATTGCTCTTTTATCCATGAACCAAAGTCGTAATACTTTAATATTTGTTTTTCATATTTATTGCATTCAATTTCAGAAAGTTCAATTTTCACCTTTCTTAAAGAGAATGAATTTTGAGATTTACTCCTTCTTTTGGGATCTAACTTAATTATTTTTAAAAGTAGTTCCTCTATTTTTAAAAATTTTCCGTTTTTCTTAAAAGCTCGTTTATAAGATCTAATTGTATAATCTAAATAATTAGAATTATCTAACTCGTAATGAATGATTGTATGTAAAAGTCTAGATGATTTACGAACAGGAGAATTAAAATTACTTTTTTTTAAAGATAGAATTTCCCCAATATATTTATTCGCTTTTGAGAGATCCTTGGCTTTATAAAATGTTAATCCAATATAAAAATATAATTCATCTAGCATTTCTTGGTTTATAATATGAAAAATTAAAGAAGGAAGTGCAAAGATTACTTGAATAGCTTCTTCAACTTTATTTGTATTTATAAGGATACAAAGTTTATATATCACAATCACTTGATTAATAACGACTTCAAAATTGCCGGGATATTTTTTCTTAGATAGTATTTCAAGTTTGTTGATGAAATATTGCATATCAGTATAGTATGAAATTGTTCTTAAATTATCTAAAATGCCCTCTAAGATTGATAAATAATCATATGGAGGATAATTCCATTTGGAGGAATTTTTTTCAAATACATTATTTAGCTCAATAAAGGATTTTAATGAGGATTTATAATCTCCGATATTGATAAAAAAAAAGGACTGAAACGATAAATGGATTTTTTGAGATTCAAAATCAGTAACTGATCCTCTAGTACTTAAATTTAGTTCACCTAAAATCAAATCATTTAATTTAGGTGTATCATTATCTGATAATGATACACCTAGATTAACAATCCTATGTCTTAACACTTCAAAAAGAGAGTTTTGTTCATGAGTTTGTAGCATTAATTTTAAAGTGCTTTTAGATTTCATCTGCTTATCTATTAAATCTTGATCACTGAGATCTAGAAAATCATCATCTGATAAAAAATTCAATTCAAAACGACAAGCCTGATAATACATTATATTATCTTGTAAGGACAATGAGATGGATTGAACTTTTTTAAGCTCTTTATGTCCTTCTTTTATTAATGATCTTTCAAAAAGCACTTTGGCACGCATTAAATTAAAATATTGTTGAAACCATTTGTCATTTAAAGCTCTTACTTGTATTAATGAATTGGTTATATTCTGAAATAAATATTGAGAGGTATTATCAAACGATTTATCTGGGTTTCTTTTTTTAAATTCAATTTTTAGACTGTCTAATTCACACTTTCTATCAGATTCATTTATAATATTAAATAATTCCATATAATCTTTATTCCCTGCTTGTTTTTTACAATACAATTTAAAGTTTCTTTTTTCAGATCCAGATAAAGATTGGACCAAACGTATCAATTCAGATTTATCCATTAATTATTAAGATTATGTGAATAGGAATAAATATAATCAAAAAACAGTGTATTGATTGAACAATTTCCTAAATCAGGATTAATAGAAATTCAATATAATGGCAATACAAATAGAACTATATAATATATATTTGATTTACCAATTAATCATTATATACTAGACCTTCACTATGAAGAAAACCAAAATAATTGTTGTCGGCAGTACTAATATAGATATGGTTGTAAAGAGTAGCCACATTCCAATTCCAGGAGAGACAGTATTAGGTGGTGCCTTTTTGATGACTCCTGGTGGAAAAGGCGCAAATCAAGCCGTAGCAATTGCCCGTTTAGGTGGAGATTCAACTTTTATCTCAAAAGTTGGCAATGATATATTTGGTAAACAATCAACTCAATTATTTGATGAAGAGGGTATAGATATAAAGGGTTTGCTTCTTGACCAGAGTTATCCGTCTGGAGTCGCTTTAATTACTGTAGACAAATTCGGTGAAAATAGTATTGTTGTTGCATCAGGAGCAAATTCGAATCTTACACCTGATGATATAAAGAAGGTACTGCCAGCTAATTCTGAAGCAAAAATATTATTGATGCAGCTAGAAATACCAATAGAAAGTGTAAAATACGCGGCTGAATATGCCTTTTCGAAAGGTATCCGTGTTATTTTGAACCCTGCACCTTATAATGCTTCGGTAAGTGATCTGTTTGGAATAATTGATATTATTACTCCTAACTGCAGTGAAGCTGAAAAACTTACTGGAATTAAGATTAATGATTTTGAGTCTGCGAAAAAAGCAGCCAAAAAAATAAACATACAAGGAGTAAGGAATGTGATAATAACATTGGGAAAGATGGGTGCACTTTTGTATGAAAAAGGTATATTTTATCAGATTGAGGCTCCTAAAATAAATGCTGTTGACACAACCGCTGCTGGTGATGTTTTTAATGGGGCGCTAGCAGTAGCTATAGCTGAAGAGAAAAGTTTGCTACATGCTGTTCAATTCGCTTGTCATGCAGCAGCTATTTCTGTAATGCGTATGGGCGCTCAATCCTCCATTCCTTATCGTAATGATCTGATACTTACAGATTTTGAAAATTATAATTAAAAAAATAAACTTCCTTGTTAATACAATAATCAGTTAAACCTTTAAAAACCACCATTATGTTTATTGTTGAAAGTTATTCGTTGGCAATTCTATTTTGCTTAATAACAATGCTATGTTGGGGTTCATGGGCTAATACGCAAAAACTCGTACAAAAAGAATGGCGCTTTGAACTATTTTACTGGGACTATGTATTGGGAATCTTATTAATTTCACTCATTGGTGCTTTTACAATGGGAAGTTATGGTGAATTCGGTCGTTCTTTTACAGATGACTTGACACAAGCAGAAGGTACAAATATAAGAAACGCATTTGTTGGAGGAATTATTTTTAATCTTGCTAATATACTACTTACTTCTGCAATAGCTGGAGCAGGAATGGCAGTAGCTTTTCCATTAGGAATAGGTTTGGCTCTGATTATAGGAGTAATTATTAATTATCTTATGGTTAGTAAAGGAAATCCAATTCTACTTTTTGTAGGAGTTGCATTAATCACTATTGCTATCATTTTTAATGCTATCGCATATCGTAGGCATTCTGGAGCAACTGAAAAAAAATCAACGGGTAAATGGATTGTCGTTTCTATTATTGCTGGAATTTTGATGTCTACCTTTTATCCTTTCATTGCAGCGAGTATGGATATTGAAAACTTTTTTAATCCAGCGGTAGGCAAGATGACAGCTTATACGGCCTTTGTGATCTTTGCCTTAGGTATTTTAGTAAGTAATTTTTTATTCAATACAATCTTAATGAAACGACCACTTGAAGGACTACCAATTAAATATAGTGAGTACTTCCAAGGAAGAATAGGCTTGCATTTTGTAGGGGTATTGGGCGGTTGCATTTGGGGTATTGGCAACTTATTTAATCTTATTGCAGCCGGAAAAGCAGGACCTGCTATCTCCTATGGATTAGGCCAAGGCGCTACATTAATCGCTGCCTTATGGGGAGTATTTATTTGGAAAGAATTTAAAAAAAGTGACAAAAATATAGGATATCTTATTACCTCTATGTTTTTCTTTTTCGTCTTGGGCTTAGCACTCATAATAGCTGCAGGAGAATAAATAAAATAGAGAGAATAAGGGTTCCGCATTAGGGTTAGACGGAATTAACTAATAAAATTAAAATAATATAACATGAAAAATAACAAAAAATCGCAAGTAACTGCATCTATTATTTATATATGTATTACTTTATTGTTTCTGTCAAACAATTTAGCTGCACAAACAAAATTTCCAAATAATAATTCTGAATTCTCTACAACATTAGAATTGCCAGCAGGTATAAAGAATGTGATAATTGATACAGATACATATAATGAAATTGATGACCAGTTTGCACTTATATACGCACTATTATCTCCGGAATCAATTAAAGTCAATGCAGTTTATGCTGCTCCATTTTTCAATAACCTCTCTTCTAGTGCGGGTGATGGGATGAACAAATCGTATGAAGAGATTGTACGGATTTTTGACAAAATGAAAAAGGAGCATAAGGATTTAATTTTTAAAGGGTCTAATGCCTTTATGCAAAAACCAAATCAACCTGTTGAAAGTGATGCCGCTCGAGATCTTGTTAAAAGAGCCTTAGAAGCAGAGGGCCCTTTATATGTGCTTGCTTTGGGGGCCCCAACAAATATTGCATCTGCCATTTTAATGGAGCCTAAGATAATACATAAAATTGTCGTAGTGTGGCTAGGAGGTAAAGGATTAAATTGGAACACAGCCTCTGAATTTAATTTAATGCAAGATATTTATTCTTCTCAAACATTGTTCAACTCAGGTGTACCGTTAATACAAATTCCTACAGAACCAGTAACTTCTCATTTATTAACAAATTTATTAGAAATAGAACATTATTTGGGTGGAAAAAATGAGATAGGAGACTATTTAGTAGGGATATTTAGAAACTATAATAACGATCATTTTGCGTGGTCAAAAGAAATTTGGGACATATCAGTAATTGCCTATATGATCAATCATACTTGGGTACCTACCGAAGTTAGAAGCACTCCCATTTTGACAAATGAAATGACTTACAGTTTCGATAATTCTAGACCTTTATACAGAGTTGCTACATTTATTCATAGAAATAAGGTATTCGCAGATTTATTCGTAAAAATTGCAGCATATAAATAATGGAAGTCAAACAAATCAAACTATATACTTAGATTTCTGGTTAGGTGGTCCAAATCAAGAGGAAAGGTACATCTGAATATACTAATTTATTTAACTTTGCTCTAATGCGGCTTCGATCCTTGAGTTGCCTAAAGATTGCTAAATGACAGTAAAGAACAGTATGTGGAATAGATTTTATCCTCTTTTTGAACGTTTGGAAATTCCTGCGAAGACAATATTATTGGAAGAAGGTAAAATCTCAAGAACAATGTACTTTATTGAGAAAGGTTGTTTACGCACATGGATTAACAATAATGGAAAAGACATTACCACTCAGTTTTTTTTTGAGGGACAAAAAGTTTCATCTATCGAAAGTTTCAGGACAAATCAACCAAGTTTGTATAGTATAGAAAGCATTGAACCCTGTATTTTGCAAACCATTTCCCAAAAAGCCTTTAAAAGTATTTTGGACAGTTCTCCCGAGTTAAAAACGGAAATAGAAGAGCATTTATTTAAACGGCTTCTACAAAGTCAACGACTTTTTTTTTCTTATCTTAAAAATAACCCTCAGCAACGATACGAAGAACTGTTGGAGCAGCATCCGGAAATCGTCCTGCGTGTTCCCCAACATTATATCGCTTCGTATTTAGGTATAACATCGGTATCCTTAAGCCGAATAAGAAATCGACATTAATTTCATTTCTTTACAATTGTTATCTCCCGTAGGTTATTGCTAACCCATTTTTGTACTGTAAAATTTAAACATTATAAAAATGAACGTAGTAATCGTATTTAATCATCCTTATGATGGAAGTTATTGTAAGGCTATTTTGGAATCAGTAACAAAAGGGCTTCAAAGGGGGCAGCACGAAGTTGACCTAATTCATCTGGACAATGACGGATTTAATCCGGTAATGTCAAAAGCGGATTTAAAAGCTTTTGTAGAACATAAACCTGTAGACCCACAGGTAATAGATTATAATAAACGGTTGGAGATAGCAGATCATTTAATTTTTATTTTTCCGATCTGGTGGGATTTAATGCCCGCAATGACCAAAGGATTTATTGACAGAGTTTTATATCCCGGAGTAGTTTATGAACATCATCCTCGTGGTTTCGGACTGGTTCCACTTTTAAAAAACTTGAAAGGTGTAACAATGATCACTACAATGAATAAACCAAAAATCATGTATTCTTTACTGATTGGAAATTTAATTAGAAAAGCGCTGTTAAGGAGCGTCTTTAAAACTATGGGATACAAAAATCTTACTTGGATTAGCTACAATATGGTAAAATCAGTAAGCCAAGAAAAAAGAGTAAATTGGTTATCTAAACTTGAAGCCAGATTTTTTAACCTGAAGTGATTAGTAGTATAAATACGATTGACATAAAAAAAGGGATAATTTTTCAATCATCCCTTTCAGTGGAGTCGGAGGGATTGACCAAATGATATTTCAATATCCTAAGATTTTACAGAATTCATTATTAATCTAATATAAAGAGTCTGAAGCCATTTTTATTGTTAAGTGTTGTAAATCTAAGTAATAAAAAAGTGTAACCTAATCTGTAACCCATTACAATAATGATTATATTTGTTATGAGTTTAACAGTATGTTATGGAAGGCACATTAAGATTTACGCCCCGAAAGGACAAGGTTCGTAAGGATGGGAAAACATTTTTAAGAGTTTCTTATTCATTAAAAGATCAAAGGAAAATATTAAGTACTGATATTTATGTTTTCAGATTCTTATGGGATAATAACACACAGCGAGTTCTATACTGTAATAAACGGGATGCAAAAAAGATTGCTCCTGGAATTGATTTTGATTTTTTTCCTAATGAAACCGATGTACGTCTACTAAATAAAAAGATCTCTGATATTGAAACCATATTTGAAGGCATTGAGGCGGACTTTAATAGAAAGGGATACAAATATAGTAGTGAGGATGTTGTAAATGAATACAGGCAATTAATCAGCCCTACAACAAAGAAGGAAGCACCGAACGACTTTGTATTTGACTTTATAGATAAATATATCAAAGAAAATGAGCCAAGCCGTGCCAAAGGTAGCATGGGTGTTTATAAATCACTGAAGAAACACCTGCAGAACTATCAAATAGCTAAACGAACTAAAGTAAGGTTTGATACAATGGATAATTCTTTTATGCGGTCCTTCCAGAATTTCCTGATCCAATGGAAAGAAGTAAATCCTAAGACTAAACGTGTAAAGACACTAAACAATATTACTATTGCTAAGCAGCTCAGCACCGTTAAGACGTTTCTTAATTATGCTAAAGCAGAAGGCATCGAGGTGAGTGATAAATACAAGGACTTTAAGGTTAAAAGGCAAAAGCTTGAAGTAATCGCTTTAACTGAAAGGGAATTGATGCAATTGATAAACCTAGACTTATCTACTAATGAAAGACTGGATAGGGTAAGGGATTTGTTTGTATTTTCATCCGTGACCGGTCTTAGACGTTCAGATCTTGAGCAATTAACACATGATCATATTTCGGGTGGTGATATTAAAATCACTGTAACCAAGACAAAAGAACTGCTTACAGTTCCATTGAATAAATACTCATTAACTATTTTAAATAAGTATAAAGAGAATAAGAAACCATTGCCAGTAATTAGTAACCAACGTTTAAACGAATATTTAAAAGAGCTTTGTAAGCTTGCAGAAATAAATGATTCTATTGAAATAGTAAGATTTAAAGGCGCTGAACGTATTACTACCATTCACCCTAAATATGAGCTTATTTCAATCCATAACGGTCGTAAAACCTTTGCCACTCTATCATTGGAAAAAGGCATGAATGCAGAAACCGTTATGAAATTGGGCGGGTGGAGTGACTATAAAAGTTTTAGCCGGTATGTGAATATTACTGAGAACGTAAAACGTAAAGCTATGACTAGTGCCTGGGGCGCACCTGAAGTTATGAAAGTTGTGGGAGGAGGTGAATGATGGAAAAATTT
>Ga0160445_100434_pt1 | contig 21995 bp, 17 predicted proteins | sample HID1972M_E1MG_FD_108215 | JGI IMG/M metagenome (GOLD analysis project Ga0160445, IMG submission 108215) | Enriched pill bug-associated microbial communities from UW Madison campus, WI, USA - HID1972M_E1 MG | ecosystem: Host-associated > Arthropoda: Insects > Digestive system > Unclassified ... | reverse complement strand
CCCAGCGCGTCGGCAGCGTGGCGCTCACCGCGTTCACTCAGGTGCGTCACGAAGTGCCGATGCTCAGCCTCGGCAACGCCTTCGAAGAAAGCGACATGCGCGAGTTCGATCGCCGCGTTACCGAAGGTCTGGATATCCCTGCCGGCGATTTGTTCGGCGGCGCGGCGGTGGAATACAGCTGCGAACCGAAACTCGATGGCCTGGCGGTCAGCCTGCTCTATCAGGACGGCGTGCTGGTGCGCGGCGCCACACGCGGCGACGGCACCACCGGCGAAGACATCAGCGTCAACGTGCGCACCGTGCGCAACATTCCGCTGAAGCTGCACGGCGAAGGCTGGCCGGCGACGCTGGAAGTGCGCGGTGAAGTGTTCATGTCCAAGGCCGGTTTCGAGCGCCTCAACGCCTCGCAACTGGAAGTCGGCGGCAAGACTTTCGCCAACCCGCGCAACGCCGCCGCCGGCAGCTTGCGTCAGCTCGATTCAAAGATCACCGCCAACCGTCCACTGGAATTCTGCTGCTACGGCATCGGCCAGGTCTCCCACGACATTTCCGACACCCACATCGGCAACCTCAAACAGTTGCAGAAGTGGGGCATGCCGATCAGCCACGAGCTGAAACTGGCCAAGGGCATCGACGAGTGCCTGGATTACTACCGCGATATCGGCGCACGCCGTAACGCGCTGACCTATGAAATCGACGGCGTGGTGTTCAAGGTCAACAGCATTGCCGATCAGCGCGAACTGGGCTTCCGCGCCCGCGAACCGCGCTGGGCGATCGCGCATAAATTCCCGGCGATGGAAGAACTCACCGAGTTGCTCGATGTGGAATTTCAGGTCGGTCGCACTGGCGCTGTTACGCCGGTCGCGCGTCTGAAACCGGTCAAAGTCGCTGGCGTCACCGTGGCCAACGCCACGTTGCACAACATGGACGAAGTCGCGCGACTGGGCCTGATGATCGGCGACACCGTGATCATCCGCCGTGCCGGTGACGTGATTCCGCAAGTGGTGCAAGTGGTGCTCGAGCGTCGCCCGGATAACGCCCGGCCAGTGGCGATTCCTGAGAGCTGCCCGGTGTGCGGCTCGCACGTCGAGCGCACGCAACTGATCAAGCGCAGCAAGGGCAAGGAAACCGTCAGCGAAGGCGCGGTGTATCGCTGCGTGGGTCGACTGGCCTGTGGCGCGCAACTGAAGCAGGCGATCATTCACTTCGTCTCGCGCCGGGCGATGGACATCGAAGGCTTGGGCGACAAGAGCGTCGAGCAATTGGTCGACGAAGGTCTGGTCAGTTCGCCGGCCGATCTGTATGCGCTGAAGTTCGACGACATCGTCGATCTCGAAGGTTTTGCCGAGGTCTCCAGTAACAAGCTGTTGGCGGCCATCGAAGACAGCAAGCAGCCGGGGCTGGCGCGTTTCATCTATGCGCTGGGCATTCCCGATGTCGGCGAGGAGACCGCCAAGGTGCTGGCGCGCTCGCTGGGTTCGCTGGAGCGCGTGCAGCAGGCGCTGCCGCAAGTGCTGACGTACCTGCCGGATGTCGGTCTGGAAGTGGCGCACGAGATTCACAGCTTCTTTGAAGATGCGCATAACCAGCAGGTGATCACTGAACTGCTTGGGCATGGTTTGCAGATTCAGGATCAGGGCGAGTTGGGCGCAGAGTTTGCGGCCAGCACCACGCTCGGCGGTTTCCTCGACAAGCTGCACATTCCTTCGGTAGGCCCGGGCGGCGCGCAGAAACTGGCGGACAAGTTTGGTTCGCTGGAAGCGGTGATGAACGCTGACTGGCTGGACATGCGTCAGGCGTTGCCGGAGAAACAGGCGAATTCGGTGCGCGAGTTTTTTGCGGTTGCGGAGAATCGGCAACTGGCTGAGGCATCCGAAAAACAGCTGCGTGATTTCGGCATGCACTGGCAGAGCGAGAAGAAAGTCGTCGAAGGCTTGCCGTTGTCCGGCGAGACCTGGGTGCTGACGGGCAAGGTCGAGTTGATGAGCCGGGATGTGGCTAAAGATCACCTCGAAAGCCTGGGGGCGAAGGTTGCTGGTTCGGTCTCGGCGAAAACTCATTGCGTGGTGGCCGGCCCCGGTGCCGGATCGAAACTGACCAAAGCCAATGAGCTGGGCGTAAAAGTGATGGACGAAGAAACTTTTATCGCGTTCCTCAAAACCCATGGCCTTCAGGTCTGACACAAAATCCATGGCCTTCAGGTCTGACACAAAACCCTGTGGCGAGGGGATTTATCCCCGTTCGGCGACGCAGTCGTCGCAAAACCATACGGCTCGGTACATCTGATTTACCGCGTCGTATGGATTTGGGGTCGCTTCGCAACCCAGCGGGGATAAATCCCCTCGCCACAATGGTGCTATCACTTGGTTGCACTTGATCGTTCCCACGCTCCCGCGTGGGAATGCCGCCCCGGACGCTCCGCGTCCGCTGTGACGCAGAGCGTCACTGCATGCATTCCCACGCAGAGCGTGGGAACGATCATCGCGCGAGAATGATCTAGTCTCTGCAAGCCCCAGGGAGAGATCGCCATGCACCGTTTTTTCGAGCAACTGAGTTCTCGCATCATCGCGCCGTTCATGGGCGAATCTTCGCGCAACAGCAAAGTCTGGCCGTGCCGCTGCGGCCAGTCGCTGTTCTTTCGCAACAGCCAGTGCCTGGCCTGCAATGCTTTGCTCGGTTATCAGCCAGAAGAGAGCCGCATCACCTCCCTGTCGCCCGGTGTGGAGAACGGCACCTGGACGCTGGATGCTGATCCCGACGCAGGCCTGTTTCGCCGCTGCGCCAACCTCGACACGCCCGCCGCGTGCAACTGGCTGCTGCCGGCCAACGTCGACGATGCCTTGTGCGTAGCTTGCAGCCTCAATCGCACCATCCCCGACCTGTCCGACCCGGAAAATCCCGAGCGCTGGCGCAAGGTCGAAATCGCCAAGCGCCGTCTCGTCGCGCAACTGATCACTCTTGGCTTGCAGGTCATCCCGAAAACCGTGGATGAAGACAGCGGCCTCGCTTTCGATTTCATCGGCGTCGACCTCGAAGGCAATGCGCCGATGACCGGCCACGCCAACGGCCTGATCACCCTCGACATCAAAGAAGCCGACGACGCCCACCGCGAGCGGGTGAGGGCGCAGATGCACGAACCGTATCGCACGCTGCTCGGGCATTTTCGGCATGAGGTCGGGCACTACTATTGGGATCGGCTGATCGCCAACGGCCCGTGGCTCGATTCATTCCGTAACCTGTTCGGCGACGAGCGCGCCAGTTACGCCGAGGCGCTCGATCGTCATTACCAACAAGGTGCGCCACTCGACTGGCCGCAGCACTACGTCAGCGCCTACGCGACCATGCACCCGTGGGAAGACTGGGCGGAAACCTGGGCGCATTACCTGCACATGATGGACGCGGTGGACACGGCGCTGGGTTTTGGCATGAGCGCGCGGGAAATGGATTTCGATTACCAGCCGTTTCCGAGCAACACGCTGTACGACCCGCAGCATCCCGGTGGCGAGGCGTTCCTGGCGTTTGTTAATGCATGGATCGAGTTGGCCGGCATGCTCAATGAGTTGTCACGCAGCATGGGCCAGCCGGATTTTTACCCGTTCGTGCTGCCGGCGGCCGCGATTGCCAAGCTGCACTTTATTCATCTGGTGATCCAGCAGGCGGGCGGCAGGGCAGACGAGGTACTGGCCCTCTAACGTCAAAAGATCGCAGCCTTCGGCAGCTCCTACAGGTGAATGCGGATCCATGTGGGCACTGCCACAGGCTGCGATCTTTATGTCCTTGAACCAGTTCATTTTTTTAATCTGGATAGAACGGTTGTAACTTCGTCTCAGATAGGTACAATGGCGCGGCTCGCCGACAGGCAAGCGTCGTTATGGTGACCCCATCGGTCCCCCCGCAACGATTACCCGTGAACCTGGTCAGAGCCGGAAGGCAGCAGCCACAGCGGGAACATTGTGTGCCGGGGTGTGGCTGGTGGGGTCGCCACCTTAACGAACAATCGAACGCTTCAACCAGAACTGCATGGGTTTCGCCCACTGCGGTTTTTTTGTGTCTGCGATTAAGCGGTACACACAGATCCCTTGTAGGAGTGAGCCTGCTCGCGATGGCGTCCTGTCTGCTATAAATGTGTTGGCTGATACACCGCCATCGCGAGCAGGCTCACTCCTACAGGGGTTAGCGATCGCTCTCAGGGTGGCCGGTGTAAAGCCGGATAATCTCATCAATCTCCCCCGACATTTTCATCCGCAACAACGTGCGCAAGATCCGCTGCACCGGCACCTTCGGGTCATTCCTCACGTAGCAACCGACCTTCTGCTCCTGCAACACCGCCACCGCTTGCAATTGCTTTTCCGGCGTCAGGCGCTGATTGAACCAGTCCAGCGTCCACTGATTGCTCACCGCATAGCGATAACGCCCGGCCAGCAACTTCTCCAAAACCTGCTCCTGATTGCGCGCATCTTCGCGGTGCAAGCGATCGGTATCAAACAGCGGTTGCAGGGTAGGGTAGATGTAGCCAAGCACGGTGCCGATGGATTGGCGGGGCAGGGTGGCAGGGTTAATGCTGACGGGCTGATCCTTGCGACTGACTAACAGATCACGCTGGAACAACAGCGGCAGACTCCAGATGTAATCCCCCGACTGATTCGGCAGCCACGACTGCGCGGCATAGCAGCGCACATCAATCTCGCCGTGCTCCATGGCGCTCTGCACCCGGGCGCGCGGCAGCACGTGAAACTCGGCCGGCGCGCCGACCTGGGTGGCGAGGCTGAGCATGATGTCGTAGAGGATGCCCTGAGTCGGGCGGCCGCGTTCGTATTGCACCATCGGCATCGCCCAACTGTCGGGCATGGCAAAGCGCAGCGGTGGCTCTGCGGCCGTCACGTTCAGGCTGAATCCCAGCAGTGCCCCCACGGCCCAACGCATAAACGCTCCGGTAATTCCCTGTCCTGAGCCGATAAAAGCCTCTGCTGATGGAGCTTAGCCACATTAGACGAGGACATCGGATGCAATTTTGCCCTTGCTCCGCTAGCATTAGCCGCTTCTGCTTCCTTCGCTGCGACGGTTTTCGATGAGTTATCAGGTTCTTGCACGTAAATGGCGTCCGCGCTCGTTCCGCGAAATGGTCGGCCAGACCCATGTGCTCAAAGCTCTGATCAATGCCTTGGACAGCCAGCGGCTGCACCACGCGTACCTGTTTACCGGGACGCGCGGGGTGGGTAAAACCACGATTGCGCGGATCATTGCCAAATGCCTGAACTGTGAGACAGGTATCACTTCCAGCCCGTGCGGCGAGTGCTCGGTGTGCCGTGAAATCGACGAGGGCCGCTTTGTCGACCTGATCGAGATCGACGCCGCGAGCCGCACCAAGGTCGAAGACACCCGCGAGCTACTCGACAACGTGCAGTACGCGCCGAGCCGCGGGCGCTTCAAGGTCTACCTGATCGACGAAGTGCACATGCTTTCCAGCCATTCCTTCAATGCGCTGCTGAAAACCCTCGAAGAACCGCCGCCGTACGTCAAGTTCATCCTGGCGACCACCGACCCGCAGAAACTTCCGGCAACGATTTTGTCGCGCTGCCTTCAGTTCTCGCTGAAGAACATGACGCCGGAGCGCGTGGTCGAGCATTTGACCCACGTGCTGACCGCCGAAAGCGTGCCGTTCGAAGACGATGCACTGTGGCTGCTCGGTCGCGCCGCTGACGGTTCGATGCGTGACGCCATGAGCCTGACCGATCAGGCCATTGCTTTCGGTGAAGGCAAGGTACTCGCCACCGACGTGCGGGCGATGCTCGGCACGCTGGATCACGGTCAGGTCTTTGACGTTCTGCATTCGTTGATTGAAGGCGATGCCAAGGCATTGCTTGAAGCGGTGCGCCACCTGGCCGAGCAGGGCCCGGACTGGAACGGCGTGCTCTCGGAAATTCTCAACGTGCTGCACCGCGCCGCTATCGCTCAAGCGCTGCCGGAAGGCGTCGACAATGGGCATGGCGATCGCGATCGCGTGTTGGCGCTGGCGCAAGCCTTGCCGGCCGAAGACGTGCAGTTCTATTACCAGATGGGCCTGATCGGCCGCCGCGATTTGCCGCTGGCGCCGGATCCGCGCGGCGGTTTCGAAATGGTGCTGCTGCGAATGCTGGCCTTCCGGCCGGCTGATACGGCGGACGCCCCGAGGCAACCGCTAAAGCCAGTGGGGATCAGCCAGGCCACAGTTGATTCCGCAAATTCAGTGGCTGCCGCGCCTAAACCTGCGCCGGTGGTTGCTGCGGCTGTTGCCCCGACGCCGGCTCCTGTAGCTGCACCTGCGCCGGCTCCAGAGCCTGCGCCGGTTGCTCCAGTTGCTCCAGTTGCTCCAGTTGCCGAGCCAGAGCCAACGCCCGTCGTCGCCGAAGCCGTTGTCGATCTGCCGTGGAACGATCCGGTAGAAGCCGAGGCCGAGCCAGAACCCGAGCCAGCTCAGCAACCTGCCGTCGAGCCCATGCTGGAAACCGCCGCCGAGCAACCCGAGTTGCCGCCGATGCCGTTGCCGACCCCGGACAGCGTCGTTCCTGACGCACCAGAGTGGGCCGCCGCGCCAATTCCAGAGCCGTCAGTCGCTGACGTCGATGCCGCTACCCCGGGCACCGACATGGACGACGAGCCGCCGCTGGACGAGGATTACATCGAGCCGGACATGGACTCGGCGTACAGCTACCTCGACGAACTGGCCAGCGAACACGCCGCCGACCCAGAGCCGGAACCCGAGCCTGAACCCGCAGCGGCGCCGGCCACCGGTCTGGCCTTGCAATGGCTTGAGCTGTTCCCGAAACTGCCGATCTCCGGCATGACCGGCAGCATCGCCGCCAACTGTACGTTGATCGCGGTTGATGGCGATCATTGGCTGATGCACCTCGATCCGGCGCACAGTGCGCTGTTCAACGCCACGCAGCAGCGACGTCTGAACGATGCGTTGAACCAGTTCCACGGTCGCACGCTGACGCTGACCATCGAGCTGATCAAACCCGAGCAGGAGACCCCGGCTCAGGCCGCCTCCCGTCGCAGGGCCAACCGTCAGCGCGAAGCGGAGGAGTCGATTCATGGCGATCCGTTCATCCAGCAGATGGTTCAGCAGTTTGGCGCGGTGGTGCGACACGATACTATTGAACCTGTCGACGCCTTGGTCGCCCAAGGCTAATAACTGAAGGTGCCCGGCCTCCATGGCCGGGCGCTGTTTTGATCCAAGTACTTTTGAGGTGATTCCCATGATGAAAGGTGGCATGGCCGGCCTGATGAAGCAGGCGCAGCAGATGCAGGAAAAAATGGCCAAGATGCAGGAAGAACTGGCCAACGCCGAAGTCACCGGTAAGGCCGGCGGCGATATGGTCACCGTGGTGATGACCGGTCGTCACGACCTCAAGCGCGTCAGCATCGACCCGACCCTGCTGCCGGGTCTGGACGAAGACGACCGTGAAGTGATCGAAGACCTGGTCGCCGCCGCCGTCAACGACGCCGTGCGCAAGATCGAAGCCAGCAGCCAGGAAAAAATGGGCGGCATGACCGCCGGCATGAACCTGCCTGCGGGTATGAAACTGCCATTCTGATTCGCCAATCGGCGGCAGATGAGCTACAAAAAATGCCAGGCATTGCGCCTGGCATTTTTGTTTCTGCCTCATTAACACCGCACCCTGTAGGAGCTGTCGAGTGAAACGAGGCTGCGATCTTTTGATCCTGTTGTTTTCACAAGCAAGATCAAAAGATCGCAGCGTGCCGCAGCTCCTACATGAATGTCGTACGAAACATCGAACACCCCACCGCCTCAACGGTCTGCTCCCTATACCCGCTGAATTCATCATTCACAGGAGACGCTGACATGTCCGACCCTCTTACCCTCAATCAACGCTTCGTCCTCGCCTCGCGTCCGGTTGGCGCGCCGACCGCGGAAAACTTCCGCCTTGAACGCGAAGCGCTGCCCGATCTGCAGGACGGCCAGATACTGCTGAAAACCCTCTACCTGTCCCTCGACCCCTACATGCGCGGTCGCATGAGTGACGCACCGTCCTACGCCACCCCTGTCGAAATCGGCGAGGTGATGACCGGCGGCGCTGTCAGTCGCGTCGAAGACTCGCGTCATCCCAAGTTTCATAAGGGTGATCTGGTGGTCGGTGCCACTGGCTGGCAAAGCCACAGCATCAGCGATGGCCGCAACATCATCCCGATCCCGTCCGGGTTGCCGAGCCCGTCGATGGCCCTCGGTGTGTTGGGCATGCCCGGTATGACCGCGTACATGGGCCTGATGGACATCGGTCAGCCGAAAGAAGGCGAGACGCTGGTTGTCGCCGCCGCGTCCGGTGCTGTCGGTTCGGTGGTCGGCCAGGTGGCCAAGGTCAAAGGCCTGCGCGCGGTCGGTGTCGCCGGTGGTGCTGAGAAGTGCAAATACGTGGTCGAGGAGTTGGGCTTCGACGCCTGCATCGATCACAAGGCTGACGACTTCGCCGAGCAACTGGCCAAGGCGTGCCCGAATGGCATCGACATCTATTACGAAAACGTTGGCGGTCACGTATTCGACGCGGTCGTGCCGTTGCTCAACCCCAAAGCGCGCATCCCGCTGTGCGGCCTGATCGCCGGTTACAACGCCTCTGAAGCCCCGAAAGGCCCGGATCGTCTGCCGATGCTGCAGCGTACGTTGCTGACCAAACGCGTACGCATTCAGGGTTTCATCGTCTTTGATGACTACGGCGATCGTCAGCCGGAATTCATCAGTGCGATGGTGCCGTGGGTGCGCGATGGCAAGGTCAAATTCCGCGAAGACGTGGTCGATGGCCTGGAGCAGGCGCCGGAAGCGTTTATCGGTCTGCTGGAGGGTCGCAACTTCGGCAAACTGGTGGTGCGGGTCGCCTAGGACTGAGTATTTGACGCTGGCCAGAGGCGCGGGTATAAACCGCGTCTCGTTGTTTTGTCGGACTTTTTACCCATGAGCTTCAGCCCTTTGATTCGCCAACTGATCGACGCCCTGCGCACCTTGCCCGGCGTGGGTCAGAAAACCGCCCAGCGCATGGCGTTGCAGATGCTCGAGCGTGATCGCAGCGGCGGTCTGCGTCTGGCTCAGGCGCTCAGTCAAGCCATGGAAGGGGTGGGTCACTGCCGCCAATGCCGCACGCTGACCGAAGACGATCTGTGCCCGCAATGCGCCGACACCCGCCGCGACGACACGTTGTTGTGTGTGGTCGAAGGGCCGATGGATGTCTATGCGGTCGAGCAAACTGGCTTCCGTGGCCGCTATTTTGTGCTCAAGGGACATTTGTCGCCGCTGGATGGGCTCGGGCCTGAAGCGATCGGTATTCCGCAACTGATGGCGCGGATTGAAGAGGCGGGGACGTTTGCTGAAGTGATCCTTGCGACCAATCCTACGGTTGAGGGTGAAGCCACAGCGCATTACATCGCGCAGTTGTTGCAGAACAAAGGCCTGATCGCTTCGCGGATTGCTCACGGTGTGCCGTTGGGTGGCGAACTGGAACTGGTCGATGGCGGCACGCTGGCGCATTCATTTGCCGGGCGGAAACCGATTTCCCTCTGATAAAAATCAAAAGATCGCAGCCTGCGGCAGCTCCTACAGGGAAACGCATTCCAATGTAGGAGCTGCCGCAGGCTGCGATCTTTTGATCTTCTGTATCTTGTAAACCAAGCAAGCGCTCGGTTAAGTTCGGCGAACCCTTCCGTGGAGCTCGCCCATGCCTGCCTTTCAGGAATACTTCGATCCCAGCCATCAATTAGTCCGCGACAGCGTCAGACGTTTCGTCGAACGCGAGATCCTGCCGGACGTTGACCAGTGGGAAGAAGCCGAAAGCTTCCCCCGTGAGCTGTACCTGAAGGCTGGTGCCGCCGGCATCCTCGGCATCGGCTATCCGGAAGCGCTCGGTGGCAGCCATGAAGGCGATCTCTTCGCCAAGGTCGCTGCCAGTGAAGAGTTGATGCGCTGCGGCTCTGGCGGCCTGGTAGCGGGGCTCGGCTCGCTGGATATCGGTCTGCCGCCCATCGTCAAATGGGCTCGCCCTGAAGTGCGAGATCGCGTCGTGCCACAAGTGCTCAGCGGCGAAAAGATCAGCGCCTTGGCAGTTACCGAGCCCGGTGGCGGCTCTGACGTCGCCAACCTGCAAACCCGCGCCGTGCGTGACGGCGACGTCTATCGGGTCAGCGGCAGCAAAACCTTCATCACCAGTGGCGTGCGCGCGGATTTCTACACCGTCGCGGTACGCACCGGCGCGCCGGGCTTCGGCGGCATCAGTCTGTTATTGATCGAGAAGGGCACGCCCGGTTTCACCGTGGGCCGTCAGTTGAAGAAAATGGGCTGGTGGGCGTCGGACACAGCTGAATTGTTCTTCGACGATTGCCGTGTGCCTGTAGGAAATCTGATCGGCGCCGAGAACATGGGCTTCGCCTGCATCATGGGCAACTTTCAGAGCGAGCGCCTTGCCTTGGCGCTGATGGCCAACATGACCGCGCAACTGGCGCTGGAAGAAAGCCTGAAGTGGGCGCGCGAGCGGGAAGCGTTTGGCAAACCGATTGGCAAGTTTCAGGTGATCAAGCATCGACTGGCCGAGATGGCTACGGCACTGGAAGTGTCGCGCGAATTCACTTACCGGCAAGCGGCGAAAATGGTGGCGGGGCAGAGTGTGATCAAGGAGATTTCCATGGCGAAGAACTTTGCCACGGACACCTCGGATCGGATTACCACGGAGGCGGTGCAGATTCTTGGTGGGCTTGGGTATATGCGCGAGAGTCTGGTGGAGCGGCTGTATCGGGATAACCGCATCTTGTCGATTGGCGGCGGGACGCGGGAAGTGATGAACGAGATCATCAGCAAGCAGATGGGGCTGTAAAGTCAAAAGATCGCAGCCTTCGGCAGCTCCTACAGGGAAACGCATATCCCAATGTAGGAGCTGCCGAAGGCTGCGATCTTTTGCTCTTGATTACTTATCAGTCAACGCAAACTGCGTCAGGCAGAAAGTCGGGATGCCCATGTCCTGCAGACGCTGCGAACCTTGCAGCTCCGGCAGGTCAATAATCGCCGCTGCCTCATGCACCCGCGCGCCCATGCGACGAATCAGGTTGGCCGCCGCAATCAGCGTGCCGCCGGTGGCGATCAAATCATCAAACATCACCACCGAATCGCCTTCGCACAGGCTATCCGCGTGCACTTCCAGAAACGCTTCGCCGTATTCGGTCGCGTAACCTTCAGCGAGCACGTCCGCCGGCAGTTTGCCTTGCTTGCGGAACAGCACCAGTGGCTTGTTCAACTGATAGGCCAGTACCGAACCGATCAGAAAACCGCGCGCATCCATCGCGCCGATGTGGGTGAAATCGGCTTCCACGTAGCGGTGGGCGAAGCTGTCCATCACCAGGCGCAGGGCCGTGGGCGATTGGAACAGCGGGGTGATGTCGCGAAAGATCACGCCCGGTTTCGGGAAGTCGATCACGGGGCGGATCAGGGATTTGATGTCGAAGGAGTCGAAGACCATCGTCGAGGTGTCCTGGCAGGGCTGCAAACGGCGCAGTATACCCGCGGCTGAAACGCTTCGCTCAACCGCGGATCGAGATCAGCCTTCTAACGAACCACCGGCCAGCGCGCAGAGCTGGATCGGGTCGAGGATGTGAATCTCCTTGCCCTCGGCGGCGATCAGCTGGTTTTGCTGGAAGCGGGTGAACACGCGGGACACGGTTTCCACCGCCAGACCCAAGTAGTTACCGATTTCGTTACGCGACATTGCAAGGCGGAATTGATTGGCCGAAAAGCCGCGAGCACGGAAGCGCGCGGACAGGTTGACCAAAAACGTGGCGATACGCTCGTCGGCGGTTTTCTTCGACAGCAGCAACATCATTTGCTGGTCATCGCGAATTTCGCGGCTCATCACGCGCATCAACTGACGGCGCAGCTGCGGCAATTGCAGGGCCAGTTCGTCGAGGCGTTCAAAGGGAATTTCGCAAACCGAGGTGGTTTCCAGTGCCTGAGCGGACACCGGGTGTTTCTCGGTGTCCATGCCGGACAGGCCGACCAGTTCGCTCGGCAAGTGGAAGCCGGTCAGTTGTTCTTCGCCGGAATCGCTCAGGCTGAAGGTCTTCAGGGCGCCGGAGCGTACTGCAAAAACGGAATCGAACGTGTCGCCCTGGCGGAACAGGAACTCACCCTTTTTCAACGGGCGGCCACGTTTAACGATCTCGTCCAGCGCATCCATGTCTTCCAGATTCAGAGAAAGTGGCAGGCAGAGAGGGGCCAGGCTGCAATCCTTGCAATGAGCCTGGTTATGAGCGCGCAGTTTAACTGGCTCGGACATTTCTTTAATCCTTGTGGGAAAACACACATAAGACGTAAGGGTAACCCACAAGAGGACGTTCAGGCCAGTGTGTGGCGCGTCTGGCCTGCCGGCAAAGTGTCGCTGTCCGGACTGATTTATTTTGGTGGGCGCTCAGATCACCCGGGAAAAACGCTGGCGGTTTTGCTGCTCCAGGTAAGCGTCAAACGCCATGCACACCGAACGCACCAGCAAGCGTCCCGCCGGCAGAATCGCGATGCGATCACGATCCAGAGTGATCAAGCCATCGTTGGCCATGCCTTGCAGTTGTGGCCATAGCGCGCCGAAGTAACCCTGAAAATCGATGTTGAACTGCTGCTCGATCTCGGCGAAATCCAGACTGAAGTTGCAGATGAGTTGCTGAATCACCGCGCGTCGTAGCCGATCATCGGCGTTGCACACCAAGCCACGGCTGGTCGCCAGTTGCGCGGCGGCGAGGCTGTTCTGGTATTCGTTCAGATCGCTGCTGTTCTGGCAGTACAGGTCGCCAATCTGGCTGATCGCCGAAACCCCCAGACCAATCAGATCGCAATGGCCGTGGGTGGTGTAGCCCTGGAAGTTGCGTTGCAGGGTTTCCTCTTCCTGGGCAATCGCCAGTTCGTCATCGGGCAGGGCGAAGTGATCCATGCCGATGTAGCGGTAGCCGGCGGCGATCAATTGTTCGGTAGTGCGCTGAAACATCTCCAGTTTCTGCGCCGGGCTCGGCAATTCGCTGGTGTTGATCCGCCGCTGCGGCATAAAGCGTTCCGGCAGGTGCGCGTAGTTGAACACCGAGAGCCGATCCGGTTGCAGGCTGATGACTTCCTCGACGGTGCGGGCGAAGTTGTCCGGGGTCTGTTTGGGCAGTCCGTAAATCAGGTCGATGTTGATCGAGCGAAATTGCAGGGTGCGCGCCGCATCGATCACCGCGCGGGTCTCTTCCAGACTTTGCAGGCGATTGACTGCGCGTTGTACGGCCGGATCAAGGTCTTGCAGGCCGATGCTGACGCGATTGAAACCGAGTTCACGCAGCAGGCCCATGGTCGACCAGTCGGCTTCGCGCGGGTCGATTTCGATGCCGTAATCGCCGGAATCGTCATCCAGCAGATTGAAATGCTTGCGCAGGTGCGCCATCAACTGACGCAGTTCATCGTGGCTGAGAAAGGTCGGGGTGCCGCCGCCGAAGTGCAGTTGCTCGACTTTTTGTGCGGGGTCGAGGTGGCAGGCGATCAACTGGATTTCCTGCTCCAGACGTTGCAGGTACGGCAGGGCGCGGCCGCGATCCTTGGTGATGACCTTGTTGCAGGCGCAGTAGTAGCAAATGTTCGCGCAGAACGGCACGTGCACATACAGCGACAACGGGCGCAGGGCCTTGCGGCTGTCGCGCAGAGCGTGAAACAGATCGAACGAGCCGACCTGACTGTGAAATTGCACGGCCGTCGGATACGAGGTGTAGCGCGGTCCCGCGAGATCGTAACGGCGAATCAGATCAGAGTCCCAACGAATGGCGTCGAGCATGCGGGCATTCCCCCGGATAGGCTGGCAGTGTGGGGGGAGTCTATCGGGGTGCGGCGATGAGGCACTTGATTTGCATCAACCGCAGGAGATCAAAAGATCGCAGCCTTCGGCAGCTCCTACTTTGGAATGTGTAACTCTGTAGGAGCTGCCGAAGGCTGCGATCTTTTGATCTTAATGCCCCATGAGCCAATGTTGATGCGGGCCGGGCAGGGTCCAGACGCCGAACAGGATGACCAGCAAACCGCCCGTCATGCGCACGCTGCGCTTGCGCAACAGCGTAGTGACGCGCTCTGCCGCCAGGCCCGTGGCGAGCAAGACCGGCCACGTCCCCAGCCCAAACGCGAGCATCAACAACGCACTGTCCAGCGCATTGCCCTGACTCGCCGACCACAGCAACGTGCTGTAAACCAGTCCACACGGCAACCAGCCCCACAACGCGCCGAGCAACAACGCACGCGGCACACTCGACACGGGCAACAAACGGTTAGCCACTGGCTGAATGTGCCGCCACAACCCGCGTCCGAGGCTTTCGATCCGCGTCAGCCCGCTCCACCAACCGGCCAGGTACAAACCCATGGCGATCAACAACAAACCGGCCAGTACGCGCATGAACATCGCCGCAGGACTGTTGGCAACCGCCCAGCCCGCCAGACCGATCAGCAATCCCGCCGTGGCATAACTGAGAATCCGTCCGAGGTTATACGCCAGCAGCAGACGAAAACGCCGACTGCGTTGCTCCTTGGGAATCGCCAGGGTCAGCGCGCCCATCAAGCCGCCGCACATGCCCAGGCAATGGCCGCCACCGAGCAAGCCGAGGATCAGCGCCGAGACCAGCAGTGGCGCCAGTTCAAGCATGGGGTGGGGCCTTGTCGTCCGGTTTGGTCGCGTTGACTTCGTCGACGGCGGCGGTGTGTTGCGGATCCTGATCGTCGAACAGGATGCTGTGGGCCGGGCCGTCGAGGTCGTCGTACTGACCGCTGTCCACCGCCCAGAAGAAAATGTAAACGGCGATGGCCACGATCAGCAGTGCGGCGGGGATCATCACGTAGAGAGCTGGCATCTGTACTCCATGCCCGCGCGGCTCAGGCCGGCAGCGGGCGGGTTTCCGAACGGGTGCTGGTGTGCGGCGAACCCGGCAGGCGAGTCAGGCGCAAAGCGTTGAGCACCACGGTCAACGAACTGATCGACATGCCGACCGCGGCCCACACCGGCGTGATCCAGCCGAGGGCGGCGAACGGCAACATGAGGCCATTGTATAGCGCCGCCCACAGCAGGTTCTCGATGATTACCCGACGGGTGCGCCGCGCCAACGTGAAGGCCTGAACCAGCGCGTCGAGGCGATTGGACAGCAGCACCGCATCGGCGCTGGTTTTCGCCAGATCGGTGGCCGAACCCATGGCCACGCTGATGTCAGCCGCCGCCAACACCGGCACGTCATTCACACCGTCGCCAAGCATCAGCACCTTGCGACCTTCCTTGTGCAACCGTTGCAAGACTTGCAGTTTGTCGTCAGGACGCAAACCACCACGGGCCTCGTCGATGCCCAATTCGGCGGCGACGCTGGCGACCATCGGCGAGCTGTCCCCCGATAGCAACAAGGTGCGCCAGCCGCGCGCCTTGCACGCCGCGAGCAGGGCGGGGGCGTCATCGCGCAAGCGGTCATCGAGGACGAACCACGCCAACGGCCCCTGAGCGTCGCCCAGCAGCAGCCATTGGCCTGCTTCGTCCGGCATCCTCGGGACTGCCGCGCCGCTGAGGGCGCAGACAAATTGCGCCTGACCGATGCGCAAGCGTTGTTCGCCGACCAAGCCTTCGAGGCCGAGCCCCGGTGTGCTGTGAACTTCCTCTGCCGCCAGCGGTGCGCGACCGAAAGCTCGGGCAATCGGGTGTTCTGAACGGTTTTCCAGCGCGGCGGCGAGGCTCAGGCATTGCTCGCTGTCCAGTGCGCCGAGCGGGCGGATCGAACGCAATACCAAGCGGCCCTCGGTGAGGGTGCCGGTCTTGTCGAAAATCACTGTGTCGATCTGATTCAGGCCTTCCAGCACATGGCCGCGCGTCAACAGCAAACCGAGTTTGTGCAGGGTGCCTGTGGCGGCAGTGAGGGCGGTCGGCGTCGCCAGCGACAGCGCGCACGGGCAGGTCGCGACGAGCATGGCGAGGACGATCCAGAACGCGCGCGAGGAATCCAGCTCCCACCAGAGCAGGCCGATGACCGCAGCGGCGATCAGCGACAACAGCAGGAACCATTGCGCGGCGCGGTCGGCGATTTCGGCCAGTCGCGGTTTTTCTGCCTGAGCGCGATCAAGCAGGCGGACGATGGCGCTCAGGCGCGTGTCTTGCCCCAGCGCCTGCACTTCAACAGTCAGCGCCCCTTCGACATTAAGGGTGCCGGCGGTGACCGCATCGCCCAGCGTGCGCGGTTGCGGCAGGTATTCGCCGGTGAGCAGCGATTCGTCGATGCTTGATTGGCCATCAATGATCTTGCCGTCGGCCGGGAGGATCGATCCGGCTTGCACCAGAATCTTGTCGCCCGTGCGCAGCTCGCTGAGCAAAATGCGCTCGCTCTGGCCGCTACCGTCCAGACGCAGGCACGACGCGGGCAACAGATTCACCAACTGGGCGGTGGCGGCCGCAGTGCGTTCGCGGGCACGGCGTTCCAGATAACGCCCGGCGAGCAGGAACAACGCAAACATACCGACCGCATCGAAGTACAACTCGCCGACCCCGGTGATTGCCGTCCAGATCCCGGCGATGTAGGCGCTGCCGATGGCCAGCGACACCGAGACGTCCATGGTCAGGTGGCGGGTGCGCAAATCACGCATTGCGCCTTTGAAGAACGGCGCGCAGCTGTAGAAGACGATCGGCGTGGTGAGGAACAGCGCGACCCAGCGCAGAATCGTGTGCAGCTCAGGACTGAGGTCGATATTGAATTCCGGCCAGGTGGCCATGGTCGCCATCATTGCCTGAAACCACAGCAATCCAGCAACGCCGAGCTGGCGCAGGGCGAGACGGTTTTCGCTGGCCAGTTGTTCGCTGGCGCGGTCGGCCTGATACGGGTGGGCGGCGTAACCGATGTGGCGCAGTTCGGCGAGGATCTGGCTCAGCGGCAACTGCGCATCGGCCCAGCTCACGTGCAGGCGATGGTTGGACAGGTTCAGCCGTGCTTCGGCCACGGCAGGCAGGGTGCGCAGATGTTTCTCGATCAGCCAGCCGCAAGCGGCGCAACTGATGCCTTCCATCAATAACGTGGTTTCGGCCAGCTCGCCTGCATGGCGCACGAACGGTTGTTGCACGTCGGCGCGGTCGTACAGCGCCAGTTCGTCGGTCAGTTGCACCGGCAGCGCTTCGGGGTTGGCCGAGGCTTCGCTGCGATGCTGGTAATAACTGTCGAGGCCGCCGGCAACGATGGCTTCGGCCACGGCCTGGCAGCCCGGGCAGCAGAATTCGCGGGATTCCCCGAGTACGACAGCGGTGAAGCGGCTGCCCGACGGAACGGGCAGGGCGCAGTGGTAGCAGGGGGTTGGGGTGGTCATGGCACTTGTTCCGATGATCGTTCCCACGCTCCGCGTGGGAATACCTCCCCGGACGCTCCGCGTCCGCTTCGGCTGGGACGCGGAGCGTCCTTGGCTGCGTTCCCACGCAGAGCGTGGGAACGATCAGGCACAGGAGTTGTTTATTTTTTCAGGTCTTCGGCGCCCTGGAGGGGTTCATCACCCAGCAGCAGATCCTTGTCGTTGCTGACCAGTTCTTCTTCGAACATGCGCCACACGTGGTCATCCTGACTGCCGAGCAACTCAACAAAACGACGCCCTTCAACCTTGTCGTTCAGTTGTCCGAGGTAACGGCCGGTTTCAGATTCGCTGCGAGTCAGGACGATCTTGCGATCCTTCTCCGGCTGGGTCGGCGAGATCAGGTTCAGTTCCAGTGTCTTCGGCTGACTGTCACCGCTCAAACGCAGATCAACTTCGCCGGTAACGCCGTCCAGATGCACGTTGGCGCGCATCTTCAGGTTCTGCGCGAGCAACTCACGATCCAGCGAACGGTTGATGCCTTTGCCGGCCTCGTAGTAGTTGTCGTTCACCAGGTTGTCCGGGTTGTTTACCGCGATGGTCACCATGGACAAGGTCAGGGTCACCGAGCAGGCCAGAATCCCGATGATGATCCATGGCCAGAGGTGCTTGTACCAAGGGCTTGCGGCGTTTGCTGCGGGCATGTTCAGTTCTCTCAACGGATTTGTGGGCCGATGAATCGGCTCTTGGCTTCAACGTGTACGCTGCTGTCATCGGCATCCTTGAGGATGAATTTCACCTCGTTGGTGCTCGATGGCAGTTGTTCGGGGGCGCTCGACAGCTCGACCGGCATGCTGAAAATCTCCCCGGCCGGCACCTTGATCTCGCGTTTGCCTTGCAGGCGCAGATCCGGCAGACCGCTGGCTTCCAGCACATAGGTGTGGTCGCGCTGATCCTTGTTCATGATCTTCAGGCTGTAGACGTTTTCGATCCGGCCTTCAGCATTCTCGCGGTACAGCACGCGATCCTTGCTGACGTCGAAACCAACCAGCGAGCGCATAAAGAACGCGGTCACCAACAGGCTGATCATCGCCAGCAACACCACGGCATAGCCGATCAGGCGCGGTCGCAGTTTATGGGTTTTCTGCCCGGACAGGTTGTGCTCGGTGGTGTAACTGATGAGGCCGCGCGGATAATTCATCTTGTCCATGATGCTGTCGCAGGCGTCGATGCACGCGGCGCAACCGATGCACTCGATCTGCAGACCGTCGCGAATGTCGATGCCGGTCGGGCAGACCTGAACGCACATGGTGCAGTCGATGCAATCACCGAGGCCCTGCGCTTTGTAGTCGATGCCTTTTTTGCGCGGGCCACGGCTTTCGCCCCGGCGCGGATCGTAGGAAACAATCAGCGTGTCTTTATCGAACATCACGCTCTGGAAGCGCGCATACGGACACATGTAGATGCAAACTTGCTCGCGCAACCAACCGGCGTTGCCGTAGGTGGCGAGGGTGAAGAAACCGACCCAGAAGTACGACCAGCCATCGGCCTGGCCGGTGAAGAATTCAAAAACCAGTTCGCGGATTGGCGAGAAGTAACCGACAAAGGTCATGCCAGTGACAAAACCAATCAGCAGCCACATCGCGTGTTTCGCGGCTTTGCGCAGCAGTTTGTTGGCGCTCATCGGCGCCTTGTCGAGTTTGATGCGCTGGTTGCGGTCGCCTTCGGTGACCTTCTCGCACCACATGAAAATCCACGTCCACACGCTTTGCGGACAGGTGTAACCGCACCAGACGCGACCGGCGTACACGGTGATAAAGAACAGGCCGAACGCGGCAATGATCAACAGGCCGGACAGCAGAATGAAATCCTGCGGCCAGAAGGTAGCGCCGAAGATGAAGAATTTGCGCTCGGGCAAGTTCCACCACACCGCCTGATGGCCGCCCCAATTCAGCCAGACCGTACCGAAATACAGCAGAAACAGCGCGGCGCCGCCCATCATCCGCAGGTTGCGGAACAGGCCGGTGAAAGCGCGGGTGTAGATTTTTTCTCGTGAGGCGTAAAGGTCAACGCTGTTGTTCGCGTTTTTGCTCGGTGGTGTGACGTCGTGTACCGGAATCTGGTTGCTCATCATTGCATCCCACGGCAGTGGAAAAATGCCTCGGTCGATACGTGCCAACCGCGGTCAAAAGGGGGTGTTGCAGTGGCGCAATGATACGCCTGTCGCTCTAGCTCAAGGGTGCGACCTTTGGTCGCGTTGGGGGAAGAGCGTGAATGGTGTAGCGATTGCAGCAAAGCATGATGCAGGTCAATTGACTATAGACGATGGCTGTTGCCGGTATCGTGACAGCTGAGGAGGGCAGTGCAGGCACCGCCCTGTTTTCACTCACCGATCAAGGCAGTCGGCCACCGCCGAGGCTGTCGAGGCCGCCACTGCCACGTTTTTTATCAATCTCGTTTTCGTCGTCAATCGAGCGTTTTTTTCTGTTCACGTCTTCGGAGCCAGTCAGTGGCGCGGGAGCACTGTCCACGGTCGAAAGTTCGGAATTCAGGGTTTTGTCTGGTTCGGTCATTACTCAGCATCCTTGTCTGATTAATTGAGGGGGTATTGCATGGCGATACTTCTGAAGAGCTCAGACGTTATCGCGTGTCGGCCAACGTGCCTATCGAATTTCAATTGCCAAATATGAGCGGGCGACTCGCCATCACGGTAAAGCCGTGCACCGCCGTGGTTGCTGCGAGCGCAGGGTGATGGTGGCATTGACCGGCAGGCTCCGCACATTCAAGACTGGCGTTGTTGGGGGCATCAAGAAGAACTAAAAGCGTAAGTCTGCTTTTTGTTGTTTCAGGGGGTGGCAGACATAAAAGTTATTAATGTTATTCGTACTTAAGGTTTTCACTGGCGTGTGCTTGCAGTAGTTTTATTGAAGTGGCCAGTCAGGCTTTTAATTCAATAAGCTCATACGAGAAGGATCTCTCATGCAACAAGTCAAGTTGTGGCGGTGCAGTGTTTTAACGTTTTTGCTGATGGCAGTAACGATTGGGGCTCAAGCTGATGAGCGTTCCCCCAATCGACTGATTTTTACATCTGATCCGCAATTTCCATGGACTGAAAGTTCCGATAATGGTGGGGAAGAATCGGCGTCGGATCGTGACAAGCGCTCTCGCTGGCTGATAGAAACCCAATACTCGGACGTTGCCAGTTACCGAAAGTTTTTCAACCGGGAGTGGCGGCCGATTCCGGTCATGATCAATGGTGACTTGACGGCGTTCGGCCACAGCGGGCAACGCTCCACTAACAAGGAGATTCTGGATAAGCACCTGGGGGGGGATTACGATTACGGTCTTGGTAATCATGATTACGAAAACAATATCAATGATTGCAGTATTCCGGAGAACAACTGTGCTGCCGGTAGCATTTCGGATATGAAGGATAAGTATTGGGGGAAGGTCGATACGTTTGATCTTGCAGCGCGAGATATTAAAGGCAGGAAGACATTCTATGGCAGTCTCGCTTACTCAAAAAATTATGGTGATGTGCATCTGGTACAGTTGAATAACGAGCCAACCTATACGGTGTCGTTCTCTTCCGGTTTTCCTTTGTTTAAAGTTGATTATGAAATAACGAGTGCGCTCGATTGGCTTGAGCGTGATCTGAAAGCTGCTCGTGCGCAAGACAAGATCATTCTTTTAAACCTGCACAAACCCAGTGGATGGGCGGGTAGCGAGGAGCAGATTGATCGATTCAAGGCCATGATTGATAAATACGCAGTGACTGCCGTGTTTGCCGGGCACTTGCACACGCGACCGGGGTATTACTTCTATTACAGCAGTCAGAATTTCGGGCGTGTCCCGGTCTACCTCAGTGGCGGTGCATCAAATTCGACTTACCTGATCGCTGAGTTTGCCGATGATCGCAAGACGCTGAACGTGTTTCAGGTCAACGGTAACAATTGGCCGCGGCGTGAGCTGATCGATACCATCGAGGTCTTAAAGTAAAGCGAGGCCGGCAACAAAAAGGCCCCGCCAATTCACATTGGCGGGGCCGTTTTTTGTTTCAAGCGTAAGCCTTACTCGGCGTTCGCTTCCGGGGCTTTTTCACCGTGGGACAAGCTGTAAACGTAAGCGGCCAGCAAGTGAACCTTGTCGTTCCCTTGCAGCTGTTCCTGCGCAGGCATCTGGCCCTGACGGCCGTAACGGATGGTCTGCTGCAATTGCGCGAAGCTCGAACCGTAGATGAACGCGGCCGGGTGAGTCAGGTTAGGTGCGCCCATCGCTGGCGTACCTTTGCCTTCCGGGCCGTGGCACGCCACGCAGTTGCCGGCGAACAGTTTCTGGCCGTTGGCGACATCTGCCTTGGTGCCTTCCGGCAGCTTGCGACCATCGAGGTTGCTCACCACGAACGCGGCAACGTCAGCAACGCCTTGCTCGCCGATCACTTCAGCCCAGGCCGGCATCACCGCGTGGCGACCGCCCATGATGGTGGTCTTGATGGTTTCCGGTTCGCCACCCCAGCGCCAGTCGGCGTCGGTCAGGTTCGGGAAACCGTAAGCGCCCTTGGCGTCGGAACCGTGGCACACCGAGCAGTTGGAGGCGAACAGACGGCCACCCATTTTCAGTGCTTGTGGATCCTTGGCGACTTCTTCGATCGGCATGGCGGCGAACT
>Ga0160445_100428_pt1 | contig 22521 bp, 19 predicted proteins | sample HID1972M_E1MG_FD_108215 | JGI IMG/M metagenome (GOLD analysis project Ga0160445, IMG submission 108215) | Enriched pill bug-associated microbial communities from UW Madison campus, WI, USA - HID1972M_E1 MG | ecosystem: Host-associated > Arthropoda: Insects > Digestive system > Unclassified ... | reverse complement strand
TATCTTTCTCTTCCAATCTACGATTGGTAATCGCATTCCATGTTGTTTCCCGAATGGATCTATCGGTGTTCTTTAAGAATACAGCAGCTTGTTCTAAGGTATACTCCTTCTCATTTAAAATTACCGACATCGATCCGGTAATCGATTGGTATTTTTGTTGTTCTAATTGGATTTGGGTTTGCAATGAAATATTTTCTTCTCTAAAGAGTTCAAGAGCTTTACGGACACTTCTTAAGTAAATAAAATATTTTTTGGCGTCTAGCTCTTCAATAAAAGGAGAATTAATTAATTTCTTATTTAACTCATTGTTTATGGGTGCTATTTTGGGCTCAATTTCAGTTGCAAAATACTGGAAAGCGTCAAGAAGTTGCTCGTCTGCCGTATTGCAGGTCATTCGTATATACCGCCATGCAGCATCTTCCTCCAAAACCGCTTCCAATTCACTTCGGTTTTGCATCCATTCCTCCAATTCTGGTAAAGAGCTAATAGGCCTCTCCAATAAATTAATAAATAGAGGATGCAATTCTTTCCAACTGAATTTAATATCTTGAGGTACGAAATTTCTATTTTTTTTGTTCAATTTGAATTTTTCCATTTTTGAAATTTAATTTAAAAGCCAGCTATCTAATAAGAAAAAAATGGCAAAAATAACCGAGGCAATCCCATTGGTTGTCATAAAAGCCCGATTCACTCTTCGTAAATCAGTAGGGCTCACAATTAAGTGCTGGTAAATTAATAAGGCTATGTAAAATAAGACTCCAATATAATATAGCCATCCTAATTCGATATAGAATATCGGTAAAATAATAAATATTGCAGATAGCATATGAAATACTCCAGAGATCTTTAAAGCATTTTTTCTTCCAAAATACGCAGGTATGGAATTTAATCCATGGTTCCTGTCGAATTCTTCATCTTGCAAGGCGTAAATAATATCAAAGCCGCTGACCCAGAAAATTACAGATAAAGAATAGAAAATGGGTACAATATTAAAAACGCCTGTTATCACCAAATAGGCGCCCAGAGGAGCCAAACCCAATCCCAGCCCTAATACAAGGTGGCATAAGGCAGTAAACTTCTTAGTATAACTATAGCCTAATATAACAATTAACGCGATAGGAGACAGGTAGAAACAAAGGGGATTAATGAACCAGGTAACAATTATAAATAAAAAGCAATTGACAAGGGTGAAAACCAGGGCTTTATGGGGTGAAATTCTTCCTGCTGGTATATCTCGGATTGCTGTGCGCGGATTTTTTGCATCAATATCGCGGTCAAGGTATCTGTTAAATGCCATTGCTGCATTTCGGGCAAGAACCATACAGCTTAACATTAAAAGAAATTTAAGCCAAGTGAAACTCGCTGAAGTGGTGTTTACAGCTAAGAAGAAGCCAATAATAGCAAAGGGAAGAGCAAAAATACTGTGGGCGAAAAGCACCAATGAAAAATATTTCTTCATGTTTAAATAAGCGAATTATTCAATTATGATGTGAATTTTTTATTAATATCTTCAATAGCAGTGAGAATTTCAGTACGTCCTGCATGTGTTTCTGCTGAGGTTAGAAATACTTGAGGCACTTCTTCAAACCATTCCATTAATGCCTTTGTGAATTTTGAAATATTTTGAGTAGATTTCAAATTTGATTGCTTATCGGCTTTCGTAAAAACAAGTAAGAATGGGATGCCATTTTCTCCCAGCCACTGACAAAATTCAAGATCTATTTTTTGTGGCTCATGTCTACTGTCAATCAATACAAAAAGACATTGAAGATTTTCACGTACACGCAGATACTTCCTAATGAATTTTTCCCAATCCGTACGATTCGATTTGGAAGTTTTTGCATACCCATACCCTGGTAAATCAACTAAATGCCATTCATTATTAATAACGAAATGATTTATTAATTGTGTTTTTCCGGGGGTTTGTGAAGTCTTCGCTAAGTTCTTTTTATTAGTGAGCGCATTTATAAGCGAAGATTTTCCAACATTTGAACGGCCGATAAAAGCATATTCAGGGAAATTAGATTCAGGTAATTTATCAGTTCTTGTATTGCTACATAGAAATTCAGCGCTTTTAACATTCATATTGCAAAGTTAAAACATTAATATGAGAAATTGGATTCTCATTCAATTGCGAGAAACAAGCTGTTGTTTATAGCTATTTATAAATTGAGCTTTGTATATTTGCCTCAAGCTATGTCAAAAATTATTACGCCTTACGAGCAAGCTGGCACCGGAAAGAAACAGCAAGTTGCCAATATGTTTAATAATATTTCAAAGAAATATGATTTCTTAAATCATATTTTATCTTTTGGAATTGATAAACTATGGAGAAGAAAAGCTATTTCTATACTGAAAGCGTTAAAACCACAAAAAATACTTGATGTAGCAACCGGGACAGGTGATTTTGCGTTAGAAGCCATTCGGGTTTTGAAACCCTCAAAGGTAATTGGAATTGATATTTCTGAAGGGATGTTAGCCATTGCTAAAGATAAAATATCAGATCTTAATCTTTTAGATCAATTTGAAGTACAATTAGGAGATTCTGAGCATCTGGATTTTTCAAATTCAACTTTTGATGCTGTTACTGTTGCCTTTGGCGTTCGAAATTTTGAGAATTTACAGCAGGGTTTAAATGAAATTTGCAGAGTTATACGTCCGGGTGGAAAAGCAGTAATATTAGAATTTTCTAATCCGAAAAAGTTTCCTGTAAAACAATTGTATTCTTTTTATTCCAAAAATGTTTTACCTCAAATAGGAAAATTGTTTTCAAAAGATAAAAGAGCATATAGCTATCTTCCTGAATCTATTGCTCAATTTCCCGATGGAAGTAATTTTACTGATTTATTATTAAAAGCTGGATTTAAAAAAGCTATATGCAAACCCCAAACTTTTGGCATATGTGCTATATATATAGGAATTAAATAAGAACTATTCACTATCCCTTTAAATAGGATAAGATTTTTAAAGCTTAATTAAATTTTTATGGCAAAAATAATAATGATAACGGGAGCTAGTGCCGGTATAGGACAAGCTTGCGCGGAAATTTTCGCTAAAAATGGATACAATCTTATTTTAGCAGCAAGGAGGCTGGATCGATTAGAAAAATTGGCGGAACAGCTAACTAGCGATCATGGAGTTGAGGTGGAAATATTAGAAATGGATGTTCGTAGCAAAGCGTCTGTTCTTAATGCTTGGCAACATTTGCCCGATAAATGGAAACGTGTTGATGTTTTAATTAATAACGCTGGCTTAAGCCAAGGTTTGGATCCTATCTTCGAAGGGGATACTGATGATTGGGATAGAATGATTGATACCAATGTAAAAGGCTTATTATATGTTACTAGAACTGTAATTCCAGGAATGAAAGATCGAAAAGAGGGCCATGTAATTAATATTGGCTCTATTGCTGGTAAAGAGGTATATCCCAATGGGAACGTTTATTGTGCAACAAAACATGCGGTAGATGCATTAAGTAAAGCAATGCGTATTGATTTGTTACCCTATTCAGTAAGAGTAACTGCATTGCATCCTGGAGCAGTAGAAACTGAATTTTCAATTGTTCGTTTTAGCGGAGATGAAGAACGTGCCAAGAAAGTGTACGAAGGGTTTGTCCCCCTTTTAGCGAATGATATAGCAGATGCAGCGTGGTATGTAGTTTCACGACCAATTCATGTAACTATTAATGAGATGTTAATTATGCCCACTGCACAGGCAAATGGTAACCTATTTAATAAACAAATATAATTAACAGGCATTTCTATTATAAAGTAAATTAGGGAGTTTAATAAATTAGGAATAGAATTAAGTAGTTTTGTTAAAAAAAATATTTTTATGGCATTGAAAAATCAAATTGATCAAGATATAAAATCTGCCATGTTGGCGAAAGATCAGGCTCGTTTAAGAAGTTTGCGAGCTATTAAATCAGCAATATTAATTGCAGAAACTGAGAAGAATGCTGGAGTTTTTGATGAGAAGTCGGAAATTAAAGTTTTGCAACGTTTAGTAAAACAGCGTAAAGAATCGGCTGAAATTTACCAACAACAAAATCGTCCGGATTTATTTTCAATTGAAAAAGAAGAACAAGAAATCATTGAGAAATATTTGCCAAAACAATTAAGCAGGGAGGAAATAAAAAAAGTGATTCTTGAAATTGTTGAAAAGAATGGCGCAACAAGTGTAAAAGATATTGGAAAAATTATGGGCTTAGCTAATAATGTACTTGCAGGAAAAGCGGATGGAAAAACTATTTCCGAAATAGTAAAAGAAGTTTTGTCTGCTTAAAACAATCATTTTTATAGTCTAATTTTTATTACATTTAGAAAAAAATTAGGTGTTCTTAAAAATAGAATACCTGAAATAACACATAAGTTAAAGATACTCTATGGATTTTACCATAAAAGAAGATAAAGGTTTCAGATATATTGATGAGGGAGAAGGAGAAATAATAGTGCTGCTTCATGGGTTAATGGGTGCATTGAGTAATTGGGAATATGTAGTCAATCAATTTAAAGCAAACTATCGTGTTATTATTCCTATGTTACCTGTTTATGAGATGCCAATTATTACTACAGGCGTAAAAAGTTTGTCTAAGTTCCTGAGAAAGTTTGTTAGTCATATGGAGCTGAAAAATTTTATCATTGTTGGTAACTCCTTAGGAGGACATGTAGGACTGATGTATGTAACCACGAATCAGGCGAATGTTAAAGCCTTAATATTGGCTGGAAGTTCGGGCTTATATGAAAATGCCTTCGGAGGCACCTTCCCAAAAAGAGGAAATTATGAATATATTAAAGAAAAAGTTGAGTTTACTTTTTATGATCCATTAACGGCTAGTCCGGAATTGGTTGATGATGTGTTTGCAACGGTAAATAATAGAGAAAGGGTAATTCGTATATTGGCTATGGCAAAATCAGCCATTCGTCATAATATGGCTAAAGATCTTCCAAAGATCAAGATACCAGTTTGTATTATTTGGGGTAAAGAAGACAAAGTTACACCTCCTGATGTTGCTGAGCAATTTAATGCATTATTGCCAAATTCAGAACTTCATTGGATTGATAAATGTGGACATGCACCCATGATGGAACAACCACAAGTATTTAATAGTGTGTTAAAAGAATATTTAGATAAATTAAACTAAAAGCAATATCAATCGTTTAATTTATAAAGAACAACGATGACTGCAAGAGAAATAATATCCGATACCATTTATCCTGCCAAAACTTCTGACAGCTTGAGGATATTATTGAATCGTATGCATGAGTATAAAGTGGGCCAATTACCACTTATCCGTTATAACCAACTTGTTGGGTTGGTGCATGAAGATGATGTTGTTTCAGCCATTAAAAATAAGGAAAATTCAAAACCCGGAGATTTATCTCATGAATTAATTTTTGTTTACGAAAGTCAACATATTTATGATGTTGTTAGATTATTCTATATACATCAACTTGATATTTTACCCGTTATTGATGAGAAGCAATATTATAAGGGCTCTATTACGTTGCATGATGTTTTGAATGAAATTGCTATTATTACAGCAGCAGATGAGCCTGGGGGGATTATTATTCTGGAAGTCAATAACCGAGATAATTCATTATCACAAATTGCGCAAATCGTTGAATCTGATAATGCTCAAATTATGAGTTCATATGTCCGAAGCTTTCAGGATTCTACAAAAATGGAAATTACCTTAAAGCTTAATCGTACAGATATAGCATCCATTGTTGCATCCTTTTTAAGATATGATTACGAAATAAAAGCTACATTTAACGATGTTCGCGTTCATGACACCTCTCGTGACCGCTATGAACAACTTATTAATTATTTAAATATGTAACCTGCTGTTTAATTTAAAAATAGCAATTAGCACCAAAAGATTTTTTAATGAAAGTTGCAATTTACGGTATAAAGTTTCAACCCTCGGTAATACCTTACGTTGACCAACTTTTTAAATTATTGAGAAGTAGAAATATTGAGATTTGGGTATTTAAAGAGTTTGATTATTTTCTTTCGTCATATATGGAATGCGGCTCTCGCGAAGTGTTTCTAAATAGGTTTGATTTGCCTCCAGATGTTAATTTCATGTTGAGTTTAGGAGGTGATGGTACAATGCTTTCGGCCGTTTCCATTTTACGAGATTCAGAGATTCCAGTTACAGGGATAAATTTAGGAAGGCTTGGGTTTTTAGCTAGTATTAATAAAGATCATATTGAGACCGCATTAGATTCTCTATTAAATCAAGAATATAGTATTGAAAAAAGAACCCTTCTTTCGGTAGAAGCACAAGGTGCCAAATTATTCAATGGCAATAGCTTTGCCTTAAATGATATTACAATTCTTAAACGAGGTTCTTCAGCAATGATTACGGTGAACGTTTACCTGAATAGGGAATTGTTGAATGCGTATTGGGCTGATGGAATAATATTCGCTACCCCTACGGGATCTACTGCTTACTCGTTGAGCTGTGGGGGACCAATTATTTTACCAGGCTCAGGCAATTTTGTAATAACTCCCATTTCACCCCATAATTTAAATGTACGTCCTCTAGTTATATCCGATAATGATATATTAACAATTGAAATTGAAAGTCGTAGTGATACCTTTCTGCTGTCTTGTGATTCTCGGACAATTGATTTAAAACCCGATGTAAAACTCAAAATATCAAAGGCCAATTTCACCATCAATCTAATTCGTTTAAAGGATGAAAGCTTTTTTTCTACGCTACGCCAAAAATTGTTATGGGGCTTAGACACAAGAAACTATTAAATTTTAAGAATTTACAACATTCTACTTATCTTTGTTTTTTACTCTTTCCTATTTTGAATATTAAAAGCCATACTTCATTACATTCTCTTTTCAAAGGATGTTTAATAAGAGAAAGGAATTTAAATAGGTAATTACAAATAAATGGATTTAAAGGAACAGATTAACATAGATAAATTACCAAAACATATTGCTATCATTATGGATGGTAATGGTAGATGGGCAAAAGAAAAAGGGAAACTTCGTGTTTTTGGCCATAATAAAGGTGTCGAATCTGTTCGTCAGGCTGTTGAAGCTGCTGTTGAAATCGGTATTCCCTATTTATCTTTATATGCATTCTCAACAGAAAATTGGAATAGGCCAAAATTTGAAGTAATGGCTTTAATGGAAATTTTGGTTTCTGCAATTAACAAAGAAACCAAAACGTTAATGAAAAACGGAGTGAAGCTAAACGCAATAGGCGATTTGAAACAATTACCCGCTTCTTGTCATAAACATTTATTGAAAGCCATTGATCAAACTGCAAATAATACAAACTGTACGCTTACATTAGCTTTAAGTTATAGTTCTAGACAAGAGATTGTAGAGACTGCAAAAAAAATAGCCATACAAGTTCAAAAGGGAGAAATAAAAATTGATGAAATCGATCAAAATATTTTTTCTAATAGCTTAGAAACAGCCGATATACCCGATCCTGAATTAATGATAAGAACCAGTGGAGAACAGCGAATTAGCAATTTCCTGTTATGGCAACTTGCATATTCAGAATTATATTTTATTGATAAATTATGGCCCGATTTTAACAAAAACGACTTTTATGAGGCTATAATAGCATATCAAAAGCGTGAAAGGCGATTCGGACTTACAAGTGAACAGCTCTCTTAGAAAAGATATAGCTTGAAAAATGCAATATTGTGGATTATTTCCGCTTTTTTTGCAAAAAATTATTTTAACAAAAATTAACAACTGTTTGCGCTACTTTAGCAGCGTTAAATTATTTCAATGAAGCAACTACTTTTTATTTTCTGTTTGATATTATTGGGGAGCAGCGTTTCTCTAGGTCAAGTTCAATTAAAGAATACTACCAATAACGGGAATTCTCCATTACAAATTCAAGATGATGAGTTTAGTTATTTAAAACCGCAAGAATATATTATCGGTGGAGTAAAGATTACGGGAACAGAATATCTAGATAATGAAGTTTTAATTACAATTTCTAAATTAAATATAGGTAACCGGATTGAGGTTCCTGGTGAAGCGGTTTCGAATGCAATTAAGAATTTATGGCTTCAAGGTTTATTTGATGATGTGGCTATTAAGGTAGACGCGGTTAAAGGAGATTCAATATTTTTTGACATTGCGGTAGTTGAAAGGCCTAGATTGACAAGAATTGATATCACCGGGTTGAGCAAGACTCAAACAAAAGATATAAAGGAGCGTGTAAATGAGAGTTCAGGGAAGATATTAAACGAAAGCTTACTCAATACAACCAAGGGTACCATTGAAAGGTATTTAGCAGAGAAGGGATTCCTTTACCCTGAAATTAGAATGTCTCAAGTAAAAGATAGTACTGAAGTTAATAATCAGATTTTGGTTGTTAATGTTGACCGTAATAAAAAAGTTAAGGTAAATAAAATCAACTTTGAAGGTAATACCGTCTTTTCTGATAAGAAACTTGCTAAATTCATGAAGAAGATAAAGCAACGTACCTGGTGGAGATTCTGGGGACCCGGTAAGTTTAATAATGAAAAATATGATGAGGCTAAACTGAGCCTTATAGCTAAGGTTCAGGAAGAAGGCTACCGTGATGCTCAGATTTTATCAGACACAGTTCGTAAAGTAGATAAAAAGCATGTTGAAGTAGATATTAAAATCTATGAAGGATCGAAATATTATTTTGGAAATATCAATTGGTCAGGAAATGCAAGATATAGTGATACCGTTTTAAATACAGTATTAGGAATTAGAAAAGGGGATGTTTTTAGCGAAGAAAAATTATCCTTAAAACTTCATGGACCATCTCGTTCAGGCGCTGATGTTTCTTCGCTGTATTTGAATGATGGTTATTTAACTTTTAATGTTGACCCGGTACAAACAAAAATATATGGTGATACCATTGATGTTGAGCTAAGAATGTATGAGGGGCCTCAATATACCGTTAGTAAGGTATCGGTTAAGGGTAATGACGTAACGAATGATCGTGTAATATTAAGAGAAATTGCAAATAAACCCGGGCAAAAGTTTTCCAAAGATTTAGTTATGCAAACCGTACAGGAAATATCTCAGCTAGGCAACTTCGATGAAACAAAAACTAATCCCGTTCCTATTCCAAATCAACTTGAAGGGACGGTAGATATGGAATATAACGTCGTTGAAAAGCCTTCTGATCAGATTGAACTTTCTGGCGGGTTTGGCGGAAACCGTATTATTGGTACTTTAGGCTTAACATTTAATAACTTTTCTACAAGAAAGTTGTTTGACAAAGGTGCCTGGAAACCCTTACCAAGAGGTGATGGGCAAAAATTAAGTCTGCGTGGGCAAACCAACGGTAAGCAATACCAATCATATAGTTTTTCATTCTCTGAACCATGGTTAGGTGGGAAGAAACCAATTTACTTTGGTGTTAGTGCTTTTACATCATCATCATCTTATGGGTATAATCCTTGGACCGGAAAACAATCTGTTCCTGATGAAGATATGCAGCGTATTCGAATGGATGGGGTAACTGTAAGTTTAGGTAAGCGTCTTAAATGGCCAGATAATCGTTTTAGAATCAATTATTCAGCCAATATTCAACGGTATGTTTTACAAAACTGGGAAAACTATTTATTTAGGACTGGAACATCATACAATTTTAATTTAACTCAGGAAATAAGTAGAAATTCATTAGACGCATTAATCTACCCTACTTCTGGTATTAACTTGAAATTTACTATCCAAGCTACTCCTCCATACTCGTTATTAAATAATACGAATTATTTGACAGCATCAGATAAGGACAAATATCGTTGGACTGAATACCATAAATGGAAATTTGATTCACAATGGTTCCAACGAATTTCTGGTAAATTAGTATTGAAGGCACAAGCACAATTTGGTTTTTTAGGCACCTACAGCAGTGTAACAGGTCAACCAGCATTTGAACGCTTTAAATTAGGGGGAGATGGTATGCAAGGGTTTGATTTCATACAAGGCTCTGAAATTATTGCTATGCGTGGGTATGCCAATGGTTTTGTTATTCCTGATGGAGTTGATATAAACACCGCGCGGAATTCTGGAAGTCCTATTTACACCAAGTATCAACTTGAACTGCGTCATCCCGTTATGATGACTGATCAAGCTACTGTTTTTGGATTGGTATTTGCAGAAGCGGGTAATACCTGGGATAATTTTAACGACTTTAACCCTTTCAAAGTTAAACGGGCTTTAGGTATAGGAGCGCGTGTATATCTTCCTATTTTTGGTCTGTTGGGTATAGATTATGGCTATGGTTTCGACCCGATTCCTGGAGTTGCGGAAAGTCAGTGGAGACAAAACTTTACCTTTAGTATTCAACAAAGTATTGGAGGATTTTAAATAATTGGTGAGAATAACTTTTTGGACTTACTTTTGTGGTACAAATAATTAAATAATAAAGGATTATAATTATGAAAATTAAATTAACTATGCTAGTTGCTTTGGTTTTATTTACCTCAGCAGGAGCTTTCGCTCAACGATTTGCATACGTTGATAGCGAATATATTTTAAAACATATACCTGAATATGTTACTGCTCAAAAACAATTGGATCAACTCTCGGCTGAATGGCAAGCTCAGGTAGATGAACAATTTGCTGATATAGAAGCAATGTATCAGGCTTATCAACAAGATCAAGGTAATATGAGTGCGGATATGAGAAGACGTAGGGAAGATATGATCGTTAATAAGGAACGGGAAGTGAAAGATTTTCAACGTCAAAAATTTGGCTTTGAGGGTGATTTGTTTAATGAGAGAAATCGTTTGATTGGGCCTATCGAAACTCGGGTTTCTAAGGCAATACAAGCAATAGCGGAAAGACAGAACCTTGATGTGATATTGGATAAAAGCACAGAAACCTTCTTATATTCCAATTCAAAAATTGATAAAAGCAACGAGGTAATCATTCAATTAGGATACAAACCAGAATAATACATAAACAATAATTAAAAAGAACAATTTGAAAATGAAAAATTTAGTTAAAGCAATTGCTATAGTTGCCGTGGTTTTTTTCTCTGTAGGAGCAGCTAATGCGCAGCAAAAATTAGGACATATTGATTCAAGAGCTATTCTACAGGCTATGCCAGAAGTTAAAACGGCAGACGCATCTTTTGAAACTTTCCGTAAAGCCAAATTGGCAGAACTAGAAGCGATGGATAAGGAACGTCAAACAAAAATCGCTGCTTTTCAAGAAAAATATAAAACCTTAACTGAATCAAATCAAGAAGTACTAGGAAAGGAACTTGAAGGATTGAATCAAGAAATTCAAACAATGGAGCAAAGAATTAGCGAATTGGATCAAAAAGCTCAACAAGATTTAACAGCAAAGCGTGAAGAGCTGTACAAACCAATTTTAGCAAAAGCAGAAGTTGCCATTAAAACAGTTTCTAAAGAAAAAGGTTTTGCTTATGTCTTTGACACAGCACAGCAAGCACTAGTTTATTTTGACGGTGGAGAGGATATTACTCCATTGGTTAAAACGAAACTTGGAATTCAATAGTTAATTAGAATAATTTACTTAAGAAAAAGCGAACCATACCGGTTCGCTTTTTTTGTGTCAGTAATATTAAGCTTACGAACAGCCTGTGTCCATTCATGCTTCCATGAGGTTTTTTCAATATAATAGTGTCAATTAAAATAATACTTTCAACGGCGTTAAGAATTCAGTAATTTTGCAACTCATTTTCAACTATGAGCGATTCAATCAAACACGAATGCGGTATAGCGCTAATTCGTCTGCTAAAACCCCTATCATTTTATCAAGAAAAGTATGGCACATCGCTATATGGTTTAGATAAGCTTTATCTCCTTATGGAGAAACAACATAATAGAGGGCAGGATGGTGCTGGTATTGCAACTATCAAGCTTGATGTAAAACCAGGAAAGCGATATATAAGCCGATATCGCGCTTTAGGTAAAAATGCGATTTCTGAAATATTTGCATATGTTCAAGGGAAATTCGCAGACGTGCAGAAAGTTAATCCTGAAAAATTTTCTGATAGTGTTTGGCTAAAGGAAAACATGAGTTTTACTGGTGAGGTTTTAATGGGTCATTTACGCTATTCTACACAAAGTAACAATAGCCTGGAAAACTGTCATCCTTTTCTTCGACAAAATAATTGGAAAACTCGTAATCTGGTTATATCAGGGAATTTCAACATGACGAATGTTGATGAATTACTTGAGCAATTATTCGAATTAGGACAACACCCAAAGGATCAGGTTGACACGGTAACTGTATTAGAAAAAATTGGACATTTCCTTGATACGGAGAATAATGTTTTATTCGATCAATTTAAAAAGCAAGGATATTCAAATGTTGAGATAAGCGAACTTATTGCACAGAATTTAGATGTTGCTAAAATACTACGTCGTTCTGCAAAGACCTGGGATGGTGGTTATGCCATAAATGGAATTTTTGGCCATGGCGATGCTTTTGTAATGCGTGACCCAGCTGGAATTCGTCCTGCTTTTTATTATCAGGATGATGAGGTTGTGGTGGTTACCTCTGAACGACCTGCTATTCAAACTGCTTTTAATGTACCGATTGATCAAATTAAAGAAATAGATCCTGGACATGCATTGATTATCAAAAAGAATGGTGCGGTGTCATTGGAGCAGTTTATTGAACCTACTGTAAAGAAAGCCTGTTCATTTGAGCGAATCTATTTTTCTCGCGGAAGCGATGCTTCTATTTATCGTGAAAGGAAAATGCTTGGCCAATTATTATGTGATTCTGTTCTTAAACGTATAGATTATGATATTAAGAACACAGTCTTTGCCTTTATACCCAATACAGCAGAGATTGCTTACCATGGCCTTCATGATGGAGTAAATAATTATGTCAGAGAGTTACAGGGCTTGACACTACTGGACCGTGCAGATAAGATTTCAGACGAGGAAATGAGCAAAATGCTCAATATTGTTCCTCGTTTTGAGAAGTTGGTCATAAAGGATGCAAAGCTGCGTACTTTTATTACTCAAGATGCTGATCGTCAAGATATGGTTGCCCACGTTTACGATACAACTTATGGAATTGTAAATCCAGGTATTGACACTATAGTTGCAATTGATGATTCAGTTGTAAGAGGTACTACTTTGAAGCAGAGTATACTCAAGATTTTAGATCGACTTAACCCAAAAAAAATAATAATCGTTTCTTCTGCCCCACAGATTCGCTATCCCGATTGTTATGGGATTGATATGTCTCGTATGGGGGAATTTGTTGCCTTTAATGCAGCCATTTCCCTATTACGTAAACGAGGAATGGAGCATATTATTGATGAAGTTTATGAAAAATGCTTATCATCTCAAGAATTGGATAAAGAAGAAGTTGTAAATCATGTGAAAGCGATTTACGAGCCATTTACATATGATGAGATCTCAACTGAGATTGCTCGTATAATTACCCCTTCTGATATCCATGCAGAAGTTGATGTGATTTATCAAACTCTTGAAAATTTACATGTTGCCTGCCCTGACCATTTAGGAGATTGGTATTTTTCAGGAGATTACCCAACACCCGGTGGAAATAAGGTAGTTAATAAGGCGTATACAAACTGGGTTGAAGGGAAAACTTCAAGAGCGTATTTCTCTGCGTAGTTTTAAAAGATTTGAGTAATCCCGCTTTTTGTATGGCAGCATATTAGATAGTAATGAAGAATTCAATATTGGTAATTAGAAAACCAGGAGATCATTAGTTTGAATTTGAGGAAGCCCAGTTTTAATGAGATCTTTATGAATTTGGCAGTAGAACTTGCCGAAAGATCACATTGCGTTAGAGCACAAGTAGGTGCTGTTTTATCAAAAGAAACCCGAATTATTTCTATTGGCTATAATGGTCCGCCTGCTGGTACTCATAATTGCGATGAAGAATGGCCAGCAATAGGCTGTGCTAAAGATAGTAAGGGAAGCTGTTCCCTGGCTCTTCATGCGGAACAAAATGCCATTTTGTATGCGGTAAAGAATGGTGCAGATTTAGACGGTGCTACGCTATATACCACGCTTTCACCCTGTTTGCCCTGTGCTCGTTTAATATTTTCGGCAGGAATTACACAGGTTTATTATAGAAACTCATATGCCGAATACAAAGGGTTAGTTGAAGATGAAGGCATTGCTTTTTTAGATCGTTTTGGAGTAAAGACAATGCGTATTTAGTTTGAAAGATAAACAATTGCAAATTTAATTGTATTTTTAAATAATGCCTTTTATGTTAAAGGTAAAGATCTATGGGATATAAGAGTTTAGCACATTGTGTAAAGGATTTAGAAGAAAATGGGCATTTAATCCGCATAAAGGAAGAAGTTGATCCATATTTAGAAATGGCTGCTATTCATATGCGAGTTTATGATAAGCAAGGGCCCGCTTTATTTTTTGAAAATATTAAAGGAAGCCCTTTTCCTGCTGTTTCAAATTTATTTGGCACCTTAGAGCGCTCACGTTTTATGTTTCGAGATACGTTGGATAATGTAAAAAGCCTTGTAGGTCTTCGTTCTAACCCGCTCACTGGTTTTAAAAAACCAATTCAATCATTGGGAGCCGCTTTTGCCGGTATTGCCGCTTTTCCCATCAAGTCTAAACGAAATGCTCCTATACGGTATGGAAAAACCAAAGTAAGTGACTTGCCTCAAATTGTGAATTGGCCGATGGATGGGGGAGCTTTTGTTACTATGCCACAGGTATACACGGAGGACATAGCCCATCCTGGACCCATGAAAGCTAATTTGGGAATGTATAGAATTCAGCTTAGCGGGAATGATTATGTTACTGACCGCGAAGTTGGTTTACATTATCAGTTGCATCGTGGGATTGGAATACATCAGGCCAAGGCGAATGAATTAGGAAGACCCTTAAAAGTTAGTGTTTTTATTGGCGGACCGCCATCCCATCCTTTAGCAGCAGTAATGCCTCTGCCTGAAGGTTTATCTGAGCTCACTTTTGCAGGCGTTTTGGGAAACAGGCATTTCCGTTATTTTTATGATGAGGAAGGCTTTTGTATTTCCTCAGATGCCGATTTTGTGATTACTGGCACTGTATATCCTAATGAAAACAAACCAGAGGGGCCATTTGGCGATCATCTTGGCTATTATAGCTTAATCCATCCTTTTCCATTAATGCGGGTCCATAATGTCTATCATCGTAAAGACCCTATATGGTCATTTACTGTGGTTGGGCGTCCACCTCAGGAAGATACGAGTTTTGGAGCCTTAATACATGATATTACCGGAGCAGCTATCCCAAATGAGATAAATGGTTTACATGCAGTGAATGCCGTTGATGCTGCCGGTGTTCATCCTCTTTTATTGGCTATTGGTAGTGAACGTTATACCCCTTATTTAAAATTAAAACGACCACAAGAAATTCTTACAATAGCCAATCAGATATTAGGTAAGAATCAATTAAGTTTAGCCAAATATCTTTTTATTTCTGCTTATGAGGATCAACCGAATTTGGATATTAATAATATTCCTGAGTTTTTTACACATGTATTAGAACGTTTAGATGCAAGCCGCGATTTACATTTTCATACCCGCACTACCATAGATACGCTCGATTATTCTGGAGATGGAATCAATTCGGGTTCTAAGGTGGTTTTTGCAGCTGCAGGCGATAAAATAAGGGATTTAATAACTGAGGTGCCTTCAAGTTTTCCAACAATAAGAGGATTTGAAAACTTCAAATTAGTGATACCCGGTATTATTGCGGTTGAAACCAAGGCTTTCGAGAACTACAGTTCCGAAACTAAACGAATTGACGAATATACCTCGTTGTTAAAAGATCACGACTTAAATGGGATTGGGCTTATCATATTATGTGATAATGCTGAGTTTACGGCCGAAAATATAAATAATTTTGTATGGGTTACATTTACAAGGAGTAATCCTTCTCACGATATTTATGGTGTGAATAGTTTCATATCACACAAGCACTGGGGTTGTAATGGTCCAATTCTTATTGACGCCCGGAAAAAACCTCATCATGCTCCCGAACTAATAAAAGAAGAAGCTATTGAAAATCGGGTAGATAGTTTAGGACTTAAGGGAAAATCCTTATATGGCATTATTTAAATATTATTTTTATTATTATTTGGACTGATTATAGATAATACATATATTCGCATGTCGTTAGGGAAAATGTGAATATGTGCACAAAAAATAATCAATTACAACTGCTACATGAAACTGATTTTGGTTCAGTTTATCAATGTAATTCTAAAAATTGTTATTGGCTTGAATTTGCTGGAGAATGGCATCCTTTAAAAGTTTCCGATTTTCTCTATTTTAAAAAAGAAATTGATTCCATTGATATTTTGCCTATGCTTAACAATCCTTCCCGAACTGCGGATTTTGTTATTGTGAGATCATTTAGAGCAAATCGGTGCTTGGTATTAAATGCACTTGAGATTCTTCAATTGAAAGAATTACTGAGTGCAGCCCGGTTTATGATTGAATTAAATAGTATCCTTAAAGAATGTTTAAGTTCACCTACTTATCATCTACACTAATAATCATCTAAGACTTAAATAAATCTTTGATTTTTAATTCTCTCCATTAATTTAGATTGAATTTGTATTGCATTTCCAGACAACATATCAATTCTTTATTTGTTACTTTTGTTAAAGTACTTCGGCACAATATTGTGTTGAATAAATGAAAGGATTATGAAAGATTTACTTCGCTTAAAAACTTCTTTGAAGGAGGAAATAGAAAATATTTTAAATGAGCAAATTAGAGTGGAAGCTCATTCTTCTTCTATATACTTAGCCATGTCATCATGGTGTGATAATCAAGGCTATGATTTCAGTGCATCTTTTTTTGAAAAACAGGCAGAAGAAGAACGAGCACATATGCTGAAGATTTTCAAGTATGTGAATGATAGGGGTGGGCGCGCTGTTTCACCTGAAATAACAAACATTCCAAAAGATTTTGAGTCATTCCGTTCGGTATTTGAACTTGCTTTAGAGCAGGAAATGCATGTAACGCAACAAATAAATAACATTGCTGACAAATGTTTAAAGACTAAAGATTTTGTTACTTTTCAGTTCTTGCAATGGTTTTTAGAAGAACAAATAGAGGAAGAATATGTTGCAAGAAGGATTTTAGAATTGTTTGATGTAATAGGAGAAGAAGGCACCGGACGCTGGCAAATTGATAAACACATCCCCAAAATAGCTTATTCAGCTGAATAGCAATAAAGTAATTTTATTAGGGTTATCATTTTTTTGAATGGTAACCCTTTTTTATTGTATTAACCCAAAGAAAGTTCTATATTTCGTTAAATTCCCTTATTTCATTAACCTTTTAAATTTGAAAAGACAGTGACCTAATTTATTACCTTTTTATGCGGTTTATTTTGGTTTTTACGTTAATCTCCATATCGTTTCTGGCAAATGGTCAGCAAACGCAAGAAGTGCATGGAACCGTACAAGATACTGCAGGTATAAATTTAGCTGGAGTAAATGTTCGTTTAATATCTGAAACAGATACGTTATTAACATCAACCGATAATAATGGACAATTCACCTTTTTTCAAGTAAAATCATCAGAATTTCATCTTTCCTTTACTTTATTGGGCTTTCAACTTCAAGATTATTTTTATAAAATTCAGCCTTTCCGAGCCGAGAATCAATTGATTTCTGTAATACTAAGACCTCAAAGAAATATTCTTCGGGAAGTTGTAGTCTTTGCTGTCCCTATCGTTATAAAAGAAGACACCATTCAATATAATTCTGCTGCTTATAAAGTTGCTAAAGGGGCTTTTTTGGAAGAGTTACTAAAGAAATTGCCTGGAATTGAGGTGGATAGGTCAGGAAATGTGAAAGCTCAAGGCAGTTTAGTTACTCGAGTAAAAGTAAACGGGAAAGACTTTTTTGGTGGAGATGTATTAACTGCAACCAGAAACTTACCTGCGGAAATTGTTGAGAATATACAAGTAATTGATGACTATGGTGATCAAGCAAATTTTACGGGTATAAAAAGATCTTCCCCAGATAAAATTATCAATATTTCAATAAAAGAAGATCGAAATCAAGGAATGTTTGGTCAACTCACTACAGGAATAGGTACAGATTACCGTTATTTAGGAAGTGCTTCAGCAAACAGCTTTAACAATGACCGTCAATTATCAGTTATAGGCTCAATAAATAACACAAATTCTAGTTTGTTTAGTTTTGGCGATGTTAGTGGAGCGGGAGGAAGGGAAAGCAGTGCTTCTGATCTAAGTAATATGATTGAATTGGACGACGGAATTAACAGGACAAATTCATTGGGATTTAATTTTAGGGATAATCTTTCACCAAAGGTTACAACCTATGGAGGGTATGCTTATACAAATCGGAAAAATAACACTGAAGGTTCAACGAATCTTGCAAGTATTTTCCAGAATAATACGATTACTACTGAAGAGAACCGGGAATTAGAAATAGATAATGGTAAACATAATCTTGCTTGGAATTTCGAATCAAATCTTAACAATCAGTCATATTTTAAGATAAGTCCGACGCTATCTTTTATTTCTACAAATAGTCTCTCAACAAGTACAAGTTTAATAAATAATAGATATTTAAATACAAACCGGTTTTTAAATTCCGAAGATGAAGCTTCTTCCCCTAATGGAGAAATCGATATGTTTTTTAATTATAGGTTTAAAAAAGCGGGTAGGAGATTTAGTATAAATGTACAGGGCAATATATTTGAAGATAAAAGAAACAATAGGATTGATGAAGATCGTAAGGATATAGACTCTAGTTTTACGCAACCGGTAATAAGAGACGAGCAACTTAATCAACGATTGTCAAACGATCAAAATACAAGTGATGTTCACATATTAGGTTCTTATATAGAACCAATAAATAAAAATAGTTTTGTTGAATTGAACTATGAGCATAATTATTCATCCAACAGGAATAACCGAGAAACGATAAATACTGGGAATTATGATTCAAATGAGTTAATAGTTGATTCAACCTATATGAATTATGCTTATCAGTTCCAAAGTGATCAAATTGGGTTTAACTATCAATATAATGATAATCAAACCACCTACACAATTGGTTTTGGGTTACAGCCTACTAATATTACCGGATACACGTTGAATCGTGAAATTTCAACAAATAAAAAATTCATCAATTTTGTACCAAGCGCTCGATTCTCTTTTAAAATAAACAATTTTAGTAGTTTCTCTATAAGTTACCGTGGGAAAAATAATCAACCTGGTTTTTCGCAGATCCAACCTATACGAGATTTGTCGAATTCTCAAAATCTGATTATAGGAAATCCTAAGCTAGAAAGTGAGTTTATAAATAACATAAGTTTACAGTTCAGAAATTTTAATTACAAATCAGGTAATACTTTTTTTGGTAATTTATCCTTTCAAAATATTAAAAATAAAATTGTAACTAATCGAGTTTCCATTGCAAATACTACCCGACAAGAAACTAATTTTTTAAATACGTCAGGATATTTTGATGCGAACGCCTATTATCTTTATTCATTGTCTTTGATTGAACAGATTTTTGATGTTAATATCAGTGGTTCTGCTAACTATAACAACAATATTTCTTTTATTAATTTTCAGAAAAACAGTGGCCGATATTTAGTCTATACCCAAGGAGCACAGATTTCATACAATCCTGATGATTGGTTAGATTTAGATTTGAAGGGCTCATTCACTTTAAATCAAACTCGAAATACATTACCGTCAATTATTAATAACGATGCATATACCTGGGTGTTTGGGCTAGGAGGAAAAACCTATTTGGGCAAATGGGCATTTAGTTTTGATATTTCACAGCGTACAAACAATGGATTTAGTGATTTTGTTAATAGGAACCCGACGCTATTAAATGTTTACCTAGAACGTACATTTTTAAAGAATAACAGAGGGGCATTGCGGATTCAAGGTTATGATCTATTCAATGAAAACACAGGTATTACACATGAAGTTTATGGAAATGATATTTATCAAACTCGAAATAATCGGTTAGCAAGATACTTCTTAATTTCTTTTAATTTCAGATTGCAAAAATTTCCAACTATAAAAGAATGAAAGCAATAGTATATAATCAACCAGGAGATGCGGCAGTATTAAAAATTGTTGAACAGGATAAGCCTACCTATAGTGAAAATGAAGTCTTAATTCAAGTAAAAGCTTCTGGAGTTAATAAGCCCGATATCTTTCAACGAAAAGGAAATTATAATGCACCAGAAGGCGTTCCAGATAATATACCGGGATTAGAGATTTCTGGTATTATTGAAGGATGCGGTTCAAAGGTAAAACGTTGGAAAGTAGGAGATGAGGTTTGCGCATTATTGGCAGGCGGAGGATATGCCAATTATGTGGTGGTAGATGAAAGGCATTGCTTAACTAAGCCTTCAAGCCTAACTTTTACAGAGGCAGCCTCTTTACCTGAGACAATTTTTACAGTATGGCACAATGTATTTCAAAGAGGAAGGTTATTGCCTGAAGAGTCTATTCTTATTCACGGAGGAAGTGGTGGCATAGGGATTACAGCGATACAGCTTGCTCATATTTTTGCTAACAATGTTTATGTAACCGCTGGTACTGATGATAAATGTGAAAAATGCGTTGACTTAGGCGCAACATTAGCAATTAACTATCATACAGAAGATTTTGAAACAATTTTAAAGGATAAAGGTGTTGATTTGATATTGGATAGCATTGGTGGTTCTTATTTTGAAAAAAACCTTAATATATTAAATCCTGATGGCCGGCTTATCTATATAAATGCAATTAAGGGTGCAAAGGTTGGACTCAATTTGGGAAGGATCATGAGGGATAGGATTTTAATTTCTGGAAGTACATTAAGAAGTCGCGATGCGCAATTTAAAGCCGATCTTGCTCGTGAAATAGAAAACATAGTTTGGCCAAAGATTTTAAATGGAATGTATAAACCTGTTATCTATCAAGCTTTTTCTTATCAGGATGTAGTTGCTTCCCATCAGTTAATGGAAAGTGGAATGCATTTTGGAAAGATCATATTGAATTGGTAAACGGTGTGTTGAATTCCGATGACTATATTACAATAAAATTCAATATGATTTCCTAACTTTGGAGCCATGCAAGAAAAGATTATTATACTTGATTTTGGCTCCCAATATACTCAGCTTATTGCACGAAGAGTTAGGGAATTAAGCGTTTATTGTGAAATTCATCCATTCAATAACCCGCCAGAAATTGATGAATCTGTAAAAGGTGTTATCTTGTCTGGAAGTCCCTTTTCTGTTCATCAGGAGAATGCTCCAGTTTTTGATTTTTCAACGATCCACCAACGGCTACCCTTATTAGGTGTTTGTTACGGCGCTCAATATATCGCTCAACATTCTGGTGGCGACGTTAGCGCGTCTGCTATAAGAGAATATGGCAGAGCGAATCTTCAATTTGTAGATGATAATAATCTTTTATTAAGAAATATATCACCAAATTCGCAGGTATGGATGTCTCATGGCGACACTATTTCTAAGATTCCTGAACATTTTAAAATAATAGCGAGTACAGATCATGTTAAAGTGGCCGCTTATCAAATAGACGGAACACAAACGTATGGTATTCAATTTCATCCTGAGGTAACGCATAGTATTGAAGGAAAAACTCTTATTGAAAATTTCCTAATAGGAATTTGTGGATGTAAACAAGATTGGACAGCCGATATCTTTGTTGAAACTACTATTAAGGCACTCCGTGAGGAGCTGAAGAATGATCATGTAGTTTTGGCGCTTTCAGGTGGTGTTGATTCTTCAGTAGCAGCAATTCTCTTGCACCAGGCTATTGGTGAGAACCTCCATTGTATTTTTGTTGATAATGGACTATTAAGAAAAGATGAATTTCAGCAAGTTCTTGATTCATATCAACATATGGGGTTGAACATTCGTGGAATAGATGCGAAAGAAAGGTTTTATAAACAGCTTGAAGGAGTGAAAGATCCTGAAAGAAAGCGAAAAATTATTGGTGGTGTTTTTATTGAAGTATTTGATGATGCTGCACATGAAATAGGAAAAGAACTACCTGAAGGTGTGGAGGTAAAGTGGCTAGGGCAAGGTACCATATATCCGGATGTTATTGAATCTATTTCCGTTAATGGTCCCTCAGCAACTATCAAGTCTCACCATAATGTTGGTGGCTTACCAGACTTTATGAAGTTAAAAGTTATTGAGCCATTAAGATCTTTATTTAAAGATGAAGTTCGGAGAGTAGGAAAGGCTTTAGAAATGGATCCAACTATTTTAGGCAGGCACCCTTTTCCCGGTCCTGGATTGGGAATTCGTATTTTAGGTGATATTACCGCAGAAAAGGTAAGGATTTTACAAGAAGCTGATGCGATATACATCCGCAATTTGCGAGATGCGGGTTGGTATGATCAAGTGTGGCAGGCTGGTGCAATATTTCTCCCAGTACAATCTGTTGGCGTCATGGGTGATGAAAGGACCTATGAAAATGTTATTTGTTTAAGAGCTGTGGGTTCAATGGATGGAATGACGGCAGATTGGATTCATTTGCCTTA
>Ga0160445_100425_pt1 | contig 22776 bp, 23 predicted proteins | sample HID1972M_E1MG_FD_108215 | JGI IMG/M metagenome (GOLD analysis project Ga0160445, IMG submission 108215) | Enriched pill bug-associated microbial communities from UW Madison campus, WI, USA - HID1972M_E1 MG | ecosystem: Host-associated > Arthropoda: Insects > Digestive system > Unclassified ... | reverse complement strand
GCGATGTTTTTCACCAGACGCTTGAGCAGGACGGCGTAGTCGCACGCCTTGATCGGATCGGAGACGTGATGCAGGTTGACTTCGAACTGCGCCGGGGCGCTTTCCTTGACGATGGCGTCCGCCGGAATGCCCTGCTCTTTCGCGCCTTCGAGGATGTCTTGCAGGCAGTCGACGTATTCGTCGAGATCGTCGATCAAGTAAACCTGAGTCGATACCGGACGCTTGCCGGACACTGGCGAACGTGGCGATTGTGGACGGCCGTTCACGTTGTCCTGGTCGATCAGATAAAACTCGAGTTCGAACGCGGCGCAGATGGTCAGGCCCATTTCGTCGAACTTGCGCACGACGTTGGCCAACACTTCACGCGGGTCAGCGAAGAACGGCTGGCCTTCCAGTTCGTGCATGGTCATTAACAGTTGTGCGGTCGGGCGCTTTTGCCAAGGCTCGATGCTCAGGGTGCCGGGGATCGGGTAGCAGATGCGGTCAGCATCACCGATGTCCAGACCCAAACCGGTGCTTTCCACCGTGGAGCCATTGATGTCGAGGGCGAAAAGCGAGGCCGGCAGGTTGATGCCTTTCTCGTAAACCTTATGAAGACTGGTGCGTTCGATGCGCTTGCCGCGCACCACACCGTTCATATCCGCAATCAGAAGGTCGACGTACAAAACCTCAGGATATTTCTTAAGGAATGCGTTTGCTTCGTTGAGTTGAACGGTACGCAGAGGGACCGACATGATGCACCTATTTAGCTGTTAATTATTATGTTCACTACCGTGTTGCGCAGCCAGTCAATCCGAAAGGCAAAGTGAAGTCAATAGCGAACAGCTGGCCTCCAAGGGTTTATTTTTAGGGCTTTTATTAACACTCTCGTGCCAACACAGGCGCCAAAGCCCCTAGATTCATGAAGATTTGATGAACGGCGTTTAGAATTTTTTACATGGCAGTTGTTAATTAAAATAAACGCGGATAAGCTCCGGAAAAGCTCGTTCAAGTGTCAAACTTCGAGGTGAATAAAAATGGCATTCAAGCCATTGATCGGCGTTACAGCGTGCGTCAAACAGATTGGCCTGCACCCCTATCACATCAGCGGTGACAAGTACTTACGTGCTGTCAGCGTTGGCGCCAACGGGTTGCCAGTGGTCATTCCTTCCCTTGGCAACCTGACTGAAATCGATGACCTGCTCGGTCAACTCGACGGTCTGTTGCTGACCGGCTCGCCCTCGAACGTGGAACCTTTCCACTATCAAGGCCCGGCCAGCGCACCCGGCACGGATCACGATCCGGCGCGGGATGCCACGACTCTTCCTTTATTACGTGCAGCCATCGCGGCGGGCGTTCCGGTGCTCGGCATCTGCCGTGGTTTCCAGGAAATGAACGTGGCGTTCGGCGGCAGCCTGCATCAGAAGGTGCATGAGCTGCCGGGCATGCTTGATCACCGCGAGGCCGACAGCCCGGAACTCGCCGTGCAGTACGCGCCGGCGCATGCCGTGACGGTATTGGGCGGCGGCGTGTTCGAGGCGCTCGAGTTGCCGAGTGAGTTTCAAGTCAATTCGATTCACAGCCAAGGCATCGACCGCCTCGCGCCCGGCCTGCGTGCCGAAGCCGTGGCGCCGGACGGTTTGATCGAAGCGATCTCGGTCGCCGACAGCCCGACCTTTGCCCTCGGCGTGCAATGGCATCCGGAATGGCAGGTGCTGGACAACCCGAACTACCTGAAGATTTTCCAGGCATTCGGCGCGGCTTGCCGGCAACGGGCGGCGCAGCGAAACCAGCGCTGATCCAACCCAAGAATACGTAACGATTTACTGCCCCCTCGGATGTCGGGTGTGCCTGCGCACATCCGTCATTCGTGAACAGCAACACCTGTAATAACAACAAGTACGACCCAGGCAGCCAGGACGGCGGCGCCGAACAAGCCAGGACAACCCACTGAAAATGTGGCCCCTGCAGGAGCTGCCGAAGGCTGCGATCTTTTGATGTTGATTGTAAAAAACAAGATCAAAAGATCGCAGCCTTCGGCAGCTCCTACAGGGATATGTGTGAGGGGGATGGTTGTTCCTGGCTTGCAATCCACTTAAGCCCGGCCACGTTGGCTGAGCGAACGAAACCTGTTGGGAGTTTCACATGGCAAACGCCTCCAGCACTTACCGGAAGGCACTTGAAGGTCATCAGCAACCGAAAAAGGTTCTGGTGAAAGTCGATCGTGTCACCAAGAAGTTCGACGAAACCACGGCAGTGGACGATGTGTCCCTGGAGATCCATCAGGGCGAAATCTTCGCCCTGCTCGGCGGCTCCGGTTCGGGCAAATCGACCCTGCTGCGCATGCTTGCCGGTTTCGAGCGGCCGACTGAAGGGCGGATTCTGCTCGACGGCGTGGACATCACCGACATGCCGCCGTACGAGCGGCCGATCAACATGATGTTCCAGTCCTATGCGCTGTTCCCACACATGACCGTCGCGCAGAACATCGCCTTCGGCCTCAAGCAGGATCGTTTGCCGGCCAGTGAAATCGATGCCCGCGTCGATGAAATGCTGCGCCTCGTGCACATGACCCAATACGCCAAACGCAAACCGCATCAGTTGTCCGGCGGTCAGCGTCAACGCGTCGCCCTCGCCCGCTCGCTGGCCAAACGTCCGAAGCTGTTGCTGCTCGACGAACCGATGGGTGCGCTGGATAAAAAGCTGCGTTCGCAGATGCAACTGGAGCTGGTGCAAATCATCGAGCGCGTCGGCGTGACCTGCGTGATGGTGACCCACGACCAGGAAGAAGCGATGACCATGGCTGAGCGCATCGCCATCATGCACCTGGGCTGGATCGCGCAGATCGGCAGCCCGATCGACATCTACGAAGCACCGGTCAGCCGCATGGTCTGCGAATTCATCGGCAACGTGAACGCCTTCGACGGCACCGTGGTGGAAGACCTTGAAGGCCACGCGATCATTCACAGCCCGGATTTGCAGCAGAAGATCTACGTCGGTCACGGCGTCAGCACCTCGGTGCAGGACAAGTCGATCACCTACGCGATCCGCCCAGAAAAAATGCTGGTCAGCACTACTAAACCGGAGTTCCGCTACAACTGGTCCGAAGGCAAGGTGCATGACATCGCTTACCTCGGCGGTCACTCGGTGTTCTACGTCGAATTGCCCGGCGGCAAAATCGTCCAGTCGTTCATGGCCAACGCCGAACGCCGTGGCGCGCGTCCGACCTGGGACGACAAAGTCTACGTCTGGTGGGAAGACGACAGCGGCGTGGTACTGCGCTCATGAGAACCTTCAATCAGCAATTCCTGCGCCTGGTGCCCAGCGGACGAAAACTGGTGATCGGTATTCCGTTCATCTGGCTGTTCCTGTTCTTCATGCTGCCGTTCTTTCTGGTGATGAAGATCAGTTTCTCGGAAGCCGCGCTGTCGATCCCGCCGTACTCTGAGATCTACACCTACGCCGAACAGAAATTCCAGCTGCTGCTGAACATCGGCAACTACACCATGCTCGGCGAAGACGAGCTGTACCTGTCGGCCTACCTCGGTTCGCTGAAAGTCGCCGCGCTGAGCACGATGATGTGCCTGCTGATCGGTTTCCCGATGGCCTACGCGATCACCAAGACCGGCAAGGAAACGCAAAACGTCCTGCTGCTGTTGATCATGATGCCAACCTGGACCGCGATCCTGATCCGCGTTTATGCGTGGATGGGCATCCTCAGCAACAACGGCCTGCTCAACGCGTTTCTGATGTGGACGGGGCTCACCGATCACCCGATCGAGATCCTCAACACCAACACCGCCGTCTATATAGGCGTGGTTTACGCCTACCTGCCGTTCATGGTGTTGCCGCTGTACGCCAACCTCGTCAAGCACGACGGCAGCCTGCTGGAAGCCGCGTCGGATCTGGGTTCGAGCAACTTCAACAACTTCTGGAAAATCACCGTCCCACTGGCCAAGAACGGCATCATCGCCGGTTGCATGCTGGTATTCATTCCGGTGGTTGGTGAGTTCGTGATCCCAGAACTGCTGGGTGGCCCGGAGACGCTGATGATCGGTCGCGTGCTGTGGCAAGAGTTCTTCAATAACCGCGACTGGCCGGTGGCATCTGCCCTGGCGGTGGTGATGCTGTTGATCCTGATTGTGCCGATTCTGCTGTTCAACCGCAGCCAGGCCAAAGAGATGGAGGCACGGGGATGAAACGCTTCGGTTTTTCCAAGTTCATGTTGATCTTCGGCCTGATGTTCATTTATCTGCCGATGCTGATTCTGGTGATCTACTCGTTCAACGCCTCGAAACTGGTGACGGTGTGGGGTGGCTGGTCGATCAAGTGGTACGTCGGCCTGCTCGACAACACGCAACTGATGGGCTCGGTGGTGCGCTCGCTGGAAATCGCCTGCTACACCGCGATTGCTGCGGTGGCATTGGGCACATTGGCGGCATTCGTGCTGACCCGTGTAACTCGCTTCAAGGGCCGCACTCTATTCGGTGGCCTGGTCACCGCGCCGTTGGTGATGCCTGAAGTGATCACCGGTCTGTCGCTGTTGCTGCTGTTCGTGGCAATGGCGCAGTTGATCGGCTGGCCGCAGGAGCGTGGCATCGTCACCATCTGGATCGCCCACACCACGTTTTGTGCCGCTTATGTGGCAGTGGTAGTCTCCGCCCGCCTTCGCGAGCTGGATCTGTCGATCGAAGAAGCGGCGATGGACCTCGGTGCGAAGCCTTTCAAGGTGTTTTTCCTGATCACCATCCCGATGATCGCGCCGTCGCTGGCGGCGGGCGGGATGATGTCGTTCGCTTTGTCGCTGGATGACCTGGTGTTGGCGAGCTTCGTCTCCGGGCCGGGTTCGACGACCTTGCCGATGGAAGTGTTCTCGGCCGTGCGTCTGGGCGTGAAACCTGAGATCAACGCAGTGGCGAGCCTGATTCTGCTGGCGGTGTCGCTGGTGACCTTCCTCGTCTGGTACTTCGGCCGCAAGGCAGAAGCCAACCGCAAGCGTGCGATTCAGGAAGCAATGGATCAGACCGCGAATGAGTCGTGGCAGCAGCCGGCAGCGGCGACCGCCTAAGTAACACCGATGAACAACTGTGGCGAGGGGATTTATCCCCGTTGGGCTGCGAAGCGGCCCCAGCAGTTCGACCTGAAAACTCTGTATTCAGGTTTTGCGACTGCTTCGCAGCCGAGCGGGGATAAATCCCCTCGCCACATAGTTCCATGTACAGCCAATAGCTTCTGTAGGAGCTGCGGAACGCTGCGATCTGTTGATCTTGAAAAACAAAATCAAAAGATCGCAGCGTGCCGCAGCTCCTACAAAAATGTAGTCAGCCCCTCGGTCAGTCGGATGAGGGGGCTTTACGTAATGTGAATAAAAAGAATGGAGTTGTACCGATGAAAATGTTTGGCAGGACTCTGCTGACACTGTCCTTAATGGGCGCAATCGTCATGGGCGCCCAGGCCAACGACAAGGTGCTGCGTGTTTACAACTGGTCCGATTACATCGCGCCGGACACCGTCAAGAAATTCGAAGACGAGACCGGCATCCGCGTGACCTATGACGTCTTCGACAGCAACGAGACCCTTGAGGCGCGCTTGCTGGCGGGCAAATCCGGTTACGACATCGTCGTGCCGTCCAACAGTTTCCTGGCCAAGCAGATCAAGGCTGGCGTCTATCAGACGCTGGACAAATCGAAGCTGCCGAACTGGAAGAATCTCAACCCGGTGCTGCTGAAAAACGCCGCCGCCAGTGATCCGGACAACGCTCATGCGTTCCCGTACATGTGGGGCTCGATCGGCATCGGTTTCAACCCGGCCAAGGTCAAGGAAGTGCTCGGCGCCAACGCCCCGACCAACTCCTGGGACTTGCTGTTCAAGCCGGAAAACGCTGAAAAGCTCAAAGCCTGCGGTATCAGCTTCCTCGATTCGCCGACCGAAATGCTCCCGGCCGCCCTGCACTACCTGGGCTACCCGGTGAACGACAAGGACACCGCGCACATCGCCGAAGCCGAAGCGTTGTTCATGAAAATCCGTCCGTATGTGGCGTATTTCCATTCCTCGAAATACATCTCCGATTTGGCCAACGGCAACATTTGCGTGGCGGTCGGTTACTCGGGTGACGTGCTGCAGGCCAAGGCCCGCGCGGTGGAATCGGGCAACAACGTGGTGATCGATTACAGCATTCCCAAGGAAGGCGCCGGCAGCTTCTACGACATGGTCGCCATCCCGCGCGATGCCAGCAACGTCGACAACGCCTACCTGTTCATGAATTTCCTGATGCGCCCGGACATCATCGCCGAAGTCACCAACAGCATCGGCTACAGCAACGCCAACGCGGCGGCCACGCCACTGGTGGACGAAGCGATCCGCAACGACCCGGGCTCGTACCCGACAGACGCGGTGATGGCGACGTTGTACGCCGTGCCGGATCAACCGATTGCCACGCAGCGCATCATGACGCGCGGCTGGACTCGGGTGAAGCTCGGTAAATAACTGATACGCGCGATGATCGTTCCCACGCTCCGCGTGGGAACGCAGCCCGGGACGCTCTGCGTCCCAAAGCGTGACGCGGAGCGTCACAAGAGGCATTCCCACGCAGAGCGTAGGAACGATCAGTGTAAAAATTTCCCGTTCGCGCAGCGCCTTACCACCGCTGCAACCTCTCTATGAACGGCCTCACCTGGCTCCCTCGGCTCAGGTGAATTCTCAGGCGCCTTCGGGCGCCTTTTTTTGTCGCGTCAGGTCAGCGGCCAATCCTGCAAAACGCGATAACGACCCTTGTGCGATTCAAACAAGGCAAAGCGTTCAGCTCGCAAAAAGAACTCCGGTGGCATAGCGGCTTCCGGCTCCGGCGCGCGGTAATCACGGGCCAACGTCAGGTGCGGGCGAAACTCGCGGGGCGTCTCTTCAAAACCGAAAGGCAACATCGCCTGTTCCAACGCATAGACCAAGCGCAATAACGCCTGCGGTGCCTGCTCAGGCGCCAGCGACAACACGCCCGGACGATGCCAGACCTGCAAGCGATCCAATGAAATCCTCAACGCCTCCCCCGGCGTGCGCACTTTGCTGGCGGCTTGGCAAACTTCATTGATCTGCGCCAACGGCACCGCACCGAGAAACAACAGCGTCAGATGAAAGTTATCGGCCGGCACCGGTTTGCCGGTGCGCAAACCCAACTCGCCGCGCCACTGAGCAATTGCCTTGCGCTGCACCGGCGGGCAGTCGAGGGCGAAAAACAGTCGCTTCGCTTCATCGGTCATGGCCCTGCTCCCCTGTTCATCGTAATCCGCCGGATTCTACACAGCCTGAACTGACGACTCGCGACAGGCAGCTATAGTTCAAGGATTGCCATCAACCGGAGGCCGCCATGCGCGAGATCCTCAGCAAAGAGCCATGGTGGGCCCGACCGCCGAATCCCGGGCAGGATGAAAAGGAACTGGAATGGGGCTGGCTGGTGCATTACAGCGAGGGTGAACCGCGTTTTGAATTCGTCCGCGAACGGCCAAGCGACGAAGAAATTCGCCAGCGCAAAAGCTGCCGAATCACCCCCTCACCCGAGTGACGATATCCCTGTAGGAGCTGCGGCACGCTGCGATCTTTTGATCTTGTTTTTAAAATCAAAATCAAAAGATCGCAGCGTGCCGCAGCGCCTACAGGGGATGGTGTGGGGTCAAGGTTCAAGGAGGTATTGGAAGCCGCCGTAGATCATGCGCTGGCCATCAAACGGCATCGGGTTGACGTCGGGTTGCATGCGCGGGTCTTCCATCATTTTTGCCATGCCGGCATCGCGGGTGGCTTTGTCCGGCCAGATCAGCCAGCCAGACACCACGGTTTCGCCTTCTTTGAGTTTCACCGCCATAGGAAACGACGTGAGCTTGCCGTCCGGCACGTCATCGCCCCAGCATTCAGCCACGCTGAGCGCGCCGTATTCCTTGAACAGTTTTGCCGCGATCACGCAGTGTTGTTTGTACTGTTCACGATTGGCAGTCGGCACAGGCGCCACGAAAATATCGATGTAAGCCATGATCATTCTCCTTGTACGTTGGGTTCGATCTGCTGAGTAGTCGAATCCGGCGGCTGCCATTCGACACGGTTCACGCCCAAGCCGACCGACGGTTCCTCCCGCGCACCCAGATTGCGTTCGACCTGACCGGCCATGTGCAGCGTGCCGGCCATGACGCCGGTCGTCGGGTTCTGCACCAGTTTCAGCCAGGCCTTATCAAAGGTGCTGCCGAGACTGTTGCGGATCAACGCTTCGCTGTCGGGGCGATCGTTGGCCTGAATGATCGCGCGGATCCCCGCGACACCCACCGAAATCAGTCCACCGGCCAACTTCCCAGCGGCGGCTGCCACGGCGCTGGCAGCTCCGCGCGGGGCCATCTCCGCTTCCATGCGCTGACTCGCGCGTTTGGCCACCGGCGCCATGCCGGCGTCAGTCGAAGCAATCCCCTTGGCGCCGCCGTCGGTATGGATTTTGTCGATGAGCGCGGCATACGCCGGCAGCGTGTTCAGCGGTTCGCTGCTGATGACTTGATACAACGAAGCATCGCGCGCTGGCGGAGGGCCGAGCGCGATCGCCGGAATCTTCTGCAACCGCCCATTGAGCTGAGCAACCGGCACCCCATGACGCTGGGCGATGAGCGGCATCTGCTGGGCCATCAACTGCGCATAGAACGCCGTGGCCTGACCGAGAATCGCGTCCGGGTCGACCTCCACCGCCACCGGCGCCAGCACTTTTTTCTGATACTGCTCAAGCAGATACGCCGCCAGACGCTTGGCGGAAGCGTCCTGTTCGCCACCGGCACTGACGGTGTACCAACTGACCTTCATAGATAGCCATTCCTGCGTCCAGTAGCTGCTGAACCACGGGATGAAAATTTCTTCAGTTTGCTCATAGACGCGAATGCGCCAATGTTCCATCGAACCGCGGGCAAACAGCTTGACCTGCTCGGTGGCCTGCTGGGAGGCGCTGACGATCTCGCGGTCGATCTGCTGCCAGGTTGCAGGCGAGACGAACACGGCTTTAGGCGCTGACACCGGGGCACGGGCCGACGTGGCGCAGCCGGCCAGCAGAAACAGTGCGGCGACGAGCAGCGCACGCAGGTTCACGGAAGGGGTTTCCTTCAAATTGGGAAGATGCAGATTTGAGTATAGGTGTGTGCGTCGGACCATTTGTCCGCTGTCGCGAAAACTCCGCAGATCCCTTGTGGGAGCGAGCTTGCTCGCGAATGCGGTGTATCAGAAACAGATGATTCGACTGGCTCGACGCTTTCGCGAGCAAGCTCGCTCCCACAGGGGCTGCGACAACCATCACTGCCATCGATATCCACCATCGCCACGATTGCCTTCCGCCCACCGCCCATCAAAGGCACGATTGCCACATCCGAGACGCAACGAGGAGTTCACATCATGATTCACACCATCACACTCTCCGTGAGTTTCCCGGTGTTCGGCAGCAACTACTACGACCAGCACTACGTGTCGCACAAGACGCAGGCGCTGGTGTTCAACGAAGCTTTCGAAGATCTGCTGATGCCCGCCGCGATCAATCACTTCAGCAATGAAGTGGTCGGCATCAACGATCAGTTCCGCTTTCTGAGCGACATTCTCGCCACCCATTTGCTGGACATCGAGGCCTCCGTGCCTACGCGATCCCGCGTCCAGGCGAGCGCTCACTTTTAACAACAAGGGCGTCCCATGGGACGCCCTTTTCATTCAATCAATCATCATCGCGATCACGGTAGTAGCGACGGCCGTCGCGGCGATCATCGCGATCGTCCCAGCGCCGGTCATGGTCGTAATCACGGCCATGATCGCGGTCGTAGTGCCGGCCATGGCGATGGTCATCATCAAAATCCGCCACACAACCACCGAGCAAAACGGCGGCGGTCACGGTCAGCAATATCGTTGTAGCGCGCTTCATTCAACACTTCCCTAAAACCAAGGTCTTGACGACGGAATCGGCCACGCTGCCCTAGCCTTCAGGACACGGTGCGCGCAGCCGCAGATACGACCGGACAAAACCGTGTTGATTCAGTGGCCACTATCGACCGTTTGTCGTGCCGGCCTCTCCGCGAGCAAGCCCGCTCCCACATTTAAAATGCATTCCCCCTGTGGGAGCGGGCTTGCTCGCGAAGAGGCCCCTACAGCCCCGCAAAATCCGAATTGATCATCAGCGCAAATCCAACAAAACCTTTCCCTCCCCCCCGCGGTCACTCCTTAACGAGACCGGCGATCACGCTGGCTGCCCGTTTGGGCCATTCGCAACCCCGCTGCCCTGATTGAGAGAGACAAGGAATCGAACCATGACGATTTCCCGACGCAGATTTTTAATCCTCGGCGCCGTGACCGCGACAGCCTTCGCGATGCCCCCGTTTATCAGCCTCAAGGCCTATGCGGCCAACCTGGAGCAACCCGCCATGAGCAAAGTGACGATTCAAGTCAACGGCAAACCCCAGGCGCTGGAGGTCGACAACCGCACCACTCTGCTCGACGCCCTGCGCGAACACCTGCACCTGACCGGCAGCAAAAAAGGCTGCGACCACGGCCAGTGCGGCGCCTGCACGGTGATTGCCGATGGTCGGCGGATCAACTCCTGCCTGACCCTGGCGGTGATGCACGAAGGCAGTGAAATCACCACCATCGAAGGCCTTGGCATGCCCGACCAGTTGCACCCGATGCAAGCCGCGTTCATCAAGCACGACGGTTATCAGTGCGGCTATTGCACGCCGGGGCAAATCTGCTCGGCAGTGTCAGTGATCAAAGAAATCCGCGATGGCATTCCCAGCCATGTTAGCCCCAGCCTGACGGATTCCCCGCAACTGATCGCCAGTGAATTTCAGGAGCGCATGAGCGGCAATATCTGCCGCTGCGGTGCTTACTCGAACATCATCGAAGCCATGACTGAAGTCGCGGAGGTGCCGGCATGAGACCGTTCAATTACAGCCGCGCCGACTCCCCCGCTGCCGCTGCGCAAGCAGCGCAGATTGAAGGCGCCAAGTTCATTGCCGGCGGCACCAATCTGCTGGACTTGATGAAGCTCGACATCGAAACCCCGCTGCACCTGATCGACGTCAATCACTTGGGCCTGGATCAGATCGAAGCCACGCCCGAGGGTGGTTTGCGCATCGGCGCGCTGGTGCGCAACACCGATCTGGCTGCCGACAGCCGCGTGCGCAAGGATTACGCTTTGCTCTCACGCGCCTTACTCGCCGGCGCGTCCGGCCAGTTGCGCAACATGGCAACCACCGCCGGCAATCTGCTGCAACGCACGCGCTGCCCGTACTTCTACGACACCAATCAGGCGTGCAACAAACGCCAGCCTGGCAGTGGTTGCGCGGCGATTGGCGGGGTCAGTCGGCAACTGGGGATCATCGGCGTCAGCGACGCTTGCATCGCCACGCACCCGAGCGATATGGCCATCGCCATGCGCGCCCTCGATGCACAGATCGAAACGGTGAAGCCCGACGGCAGCACCCGCAGCATCGCCATGGCCGATTTTCATCAGTTGCCCGGCAACACGCCGAACATCGAAACCAGCCTCGCGCCCGGCGAATTCATCACCGCCGTGACCCTGCCCGCGCCTGTCGGCGGCACGCACATTTATCACAAGGTGCGTGATCGCTCGTCGTACGCCTTTGCGCTGGTCTCGGTCGGCCTGATTCTGCAAAAGGACGGCAGCGGCCGCATCGCTGTCGGCGGGATCGCGCCGAAACCGTGGCGTGTCGAAGCCGCCGAAGCGCTGCTGCCCGACGGCGCAAAAGCCGTCAGCGCACGCCTGCTCGATGGCGCGACGCCGACCCACGACAACCAATTCAAACTGACCCTGGTCGAGCGCACGCTCGGTTCGGTGTTGGCGCAAGCGAGGGAACAAGCATGAAATTCGACACGCCCGCCACCACCAACCCGATCGACCAGTTAAAGGTCATCGGCAAACCCACCGACCGTGTCGAAGGCCCGCTGAAAACCAGCGGTCAGGCGCCGTATGCCTACGAGCAACACGAGGCAGTGGCCAATCAGGCTTACGGCTTCATTGTCGGCTCAGCCATTGCCAAAGGCCGGATCAACAACATCGACCTTGAAGACGCGAAAGCCGCGCCGGGCGTGCTGGCGATCGTCACTGCCGCCAACGCGGGCAAGCTCGGCAAGGGCAAATACAACGCCGCGCACCTGCTCGCCGGGCCGGAGATTCAGCACTATCACCAGGCTGTCGCCTTGGTCGTTGCCGAGACTTTCGAACAGGCGCGCGCCGCCGCGCAAATGGTCAAGGTTGATTATGTAGCATCCACTGGTGAGTTCGATCTGGCCAGCGTGCGCGACAAAGGCGTCGAGCCGAAAGAAGAACTGCCCGACGTCAGCCACGGTGATTTCGCCAAGGCGTTCGAAGCCGCTCCGGTGCAGTTCGATCAGACCTACACGACGCCGGATCAGTCCCACGCAATGATGGAACCGCACGCCACATTGGCCGCGTGGAAAGGCGATGAGCTGACGCTGTGGACGTCCAATCAGATGATCGCCTGGAGCGTCGACGACATCGCCACCACTCTCCGTTTGCCGAAGGAAAAAGTCCGCCTGATTTCGCCCTACATTGGCGGCGGATTCGGCGGCAAACTGTTCATCCGCGCCGACTCCATCCTCGCTGCACTCGGCGCACGGATGGCCGGCAGACCGGTGAAAGTCGCCCTCGCCCGCCCGCAAATGGCCAACAACACCACCCACCGCCCCGCCACTATTCAGCGCATTCGCATGGGTGCGACGGCGGACGGCAAACTCACGGCAATCGCCCACGAAGGCTGGTCGGGCAACCTGGAGGACGGCAAAGTCGAGGTCGCGGCGCAGCCGAGTCAATTGCTCTACGCCGCTGAAAATCGTCTGGTCACGATGCGCCTCGCGCCGCTTGATCTACCCGAAGGCAATTCCATGCGCGCCCCCGGCGAAACGCCCGGACTGATGGTGCTGGAAATCGCCATGGACGAAATGGCCGAGCAACTGAAACTTGATCCGATCCAGTTCCGCATCCTCAATGACACTCAGGTCGATCCGGTGAAAACCGAGCGGCCGTTTTCCCAGCGCCGCTTGATCGAATGCCTGCAAACCGGCGCCGATAAATTCGGCTGGAGCCAACGCAATGCTCAGCCGGGCACCCGCCGCGAAGGTCGCTGGCTGATCGGCATGGGCGTGGCGGCAGCCATCCGTAACAACCTGCTGGTCAAATCGGGCGCGCGGGTGAAGCTGGAGCGCGACGGCAAAGTCACCGTGGAAACCGACATGACCGACATCGGCACCGGCAGCTACACGATCATCGCTCAGACAGCCGCCGAGATGATGGGCGTGGGTTTGAAGGACGTGACGGTGCATCTGGGCGATTCGAGCTTCCCGGTTTCGTCGGGTTCTGGCGGCCAATTCGGCGCCAACTGCTCGACCGCCGGGGTGTATGCCGCGTGCATGAAACTGCGTGAAGCGGTGGCGGGCAAGCTCGGGTTGGCGGCGGATCAGGCTGAGTTTGTCGACGGTGAAGTACGCGTCGGCGACAAGCGTGTGCCGCTGCGTAATGCTGCGCAAAACGGCGTGTTGGTGGCCGAGGACAGCATCGAATTTGCCGACCTTGCCAAGCAATATCAGCAGTCGACGTTTGGTGCGCATTTCGTTGAGGTGGCTGTGGACGCGGCGACTGGCGAAATCCGCGTGCGGCGCATGCTCGCGGTGTGTGCGGCGGGACGGATTCTTAACCCGAAAGCGGCGCGCAGTCAGGTGATCGGCGCGATGACCATGGGCGTCGGTGCGGCGTTGATGGAAGAACTGTCGGTCGACAAGAAGCTCGGTTTTTTTGTTAACCATGATCTGGCGGGATATGAAGTGCCGGTGCATGCCGACATTCCCCATCAGGAGGTGATTTTTCTTGATGAGACCGATCCGATTTCTTCGCCGATGAAGGCGAAAGGTGTCGGTGAGTTGGGCATTTGCGGGGTGAGTGCGGCGGTGGCGAATGCGATCTATAACGCCACGGGCGCGCGGGTGCGGGAGTATCCGATTACGCTGGATAAAATCCTCTCTTCACTCCCCGAGATGATCTAAACAAAATCCCTGTAGGAGCTGCCGCAGGCTGCGATCTTTTGACTTTGATTTTTAAAAGCAAGATCAAGAGATCGCAGCCTGCGGCAGCTCCTACATGGATCACGGGGTAGTCTCAGTCGATCTGCGGGTATTGCTCGGCGCTCACCTGCTCCATCCACTCCACCACCTTGCCATCAAGCACTTCAGCAATTGCGATATGCGTCATCGCCGTGGTTGGCGCCGCCCCGTGCCAATGTTTGGCACCCGGCGCAATCCATACAGTATCCCCCGGGCGAATCTCGCGTACCGGTTGTCCCCATTCCTGCACGAAACCCACCCCAGCGGTGACGATCAATGTCTGCCCCAGTGGATGGGTGTGCCACGCCGTGCGCGCGCCCGGCTCGAATGTCACCGTCGCGCCACTGACCCGCGCTTCATCAGACCCCTTGAACGGTGCATCAACCCGCACGGTGCCGGTGAACCAATCCGCCGGGCCACGGGCCGAAGGTTGCGAGCCGTTGGGCGTAACGCTCACGCGAGGATTTTCATTGGCCTGCACTTCACCTGCCAACAGGGACAGGGTCAGAGCAGAAGCAGCAATCGGGTTCATGGCAAGTTCCTCCAGAGAATCAATGCCATCACTTTACCGACCCGCACTCTTCAGATAATCGACTAGAATTCGAAAAAACTTATGCGAGACACTCATCAATGCTTCGGGAAAACGCCACCGACCTGCTCGCCTTCCTCGCCGTGGCCCGCGAACGCAGCTTCACCAAAGCTGCCGCCAAGCTCGGCGTCTCGCAATCGGCGCTGAGCCACACCATTCGCGCCCTCGAGGCGCGCCTTGGCCTGCGCCTGTTGACGCGCACCACACGCAGCGTCTCGCCCACCGAGGCCGGCGAGCACCTGCTGCAAACCATCGGCCCGCGCTTCGAAGAGATCGAAGTGGAACTGGCAGCCCTGAGCAACCTGCGCGAAACCCCGGCGGGCAAAATCCGCATCAACGCCACTGACCATTCGCTGGACTGGCTGCTGCGCCCGGTACTCAAGGAGTTCCTGCCGAAATATCCCGACATCGCTTTCGAAGTCAGCTGTGATTATGGTTTCGTCGACATCGCCGGCCAGGGCTTCGACGCCGGCATTCGGTTGGGCGAAGACGTTGCGCAAGGCATGATCGCCACGCGCATCGGCCCGGACATGCGCATGGCGGTGGTTGGCTCGCCCGCGTATTTCGCCCGCTGCCCCGCCCCGCAAACCCCACGCGACCTGACCGACCACGCCTGCAACAACCTGCGCCTGCCCACCAACGGCGGGCTCTATAGCTGGGAGTTCGAGAAGGATGGCGAAAGCCTGAAAGTGCGGGTATCCGGGCAGATCACCTTGAACGGCGTCTACCCGTTGCTTGATGCGGCGCTGGATGGTTTTGGTCTGAGCTACATCCCGGAAAACATCGTCGCCCCGTATCTCGCCGATGGTCGCTTGCAGCAAGTGCTTGAGGATTGGTGCCCGACATTCGCCGGGTATCACCTCTACTACCCGAGCCGGCGTCAGGCGGCACCGGCATTCGCGTTGTTGCTGGAGGCGTTGCGCTATCGCCCCTGACCCCAACCGCCAACCTGCTTAATGCAGGAGCAGAGCTTGCTCGCGAAGAGGCCATATCAGTCGATATTTTCGCTGACTGATACACCGCTTTCGCGAGCAAGCTCGGCTCCTGCAAGATTCGTCGCAAGCTGGATATCGCCACGGACTAACCCACCAACGCAATCAACTGATGCCGCTGCGCATCGGTGAGCATCGGCCCGAATCCGGCCCTGACGTTGTCGGCCATATAACGCGGATTGCTCGTCCCCGGAATCACACAGGTCACCGCCGGATGCGCCAGCAGAAACTTCAGCGCCAGTTGCGGCCAGCTGTTGACCTGGACGTCCGACACCCACGCCGGCAAAGGTTTGCCCTTGAGCCGGCCCAGCAAAGCACCGCCACCAAACGGCCGATTGCAGATCACCGCCACCCCGCGCTCGCGGCACAGCGGCAGGATACGTTTCTCCACACCTCGATCATCCAGCGCATAATTGATTTGCAGAAAATCCAGTTGTTCAGCCTTCAGCACCGCTTCGACTTCGTCATAGGCCGAGGACGTGTAATGAGTGATGCCGATGTAGCGGATGCGCCCCTGCTCTTTCCATTCGCGCAGGGTCGGCAGGTGGGTTTGCCAGTCGAGCAGGTTGTGGATCTGCATCAGGTCGATGCGCTCGGTGCGCAGCAGGCTGAACGACTGCTCCATCTGTGCGATGCCTTCCTCGCGCCCGCGTATCCACACCTTGGTCGCCAGAAACGCCGGCGAGCGGGGTTCATGGATCGACAGCAGTTCGCCGGTGGTCTGCTCGGCGCGGCCATACATGGGTGAGCTGTCGATCACCGTGCCACCCTTGGTGAACAGCTCATCGAGCACCGCCGGCAGCTGCCGATAAGCCGGGTCGCCCGGCGCGACATCGAAACCGCGATACGTGCCCAGACCGACCAGGGGCAATGACTCGGAGCTGGAGGGGATGGTGCGGGTCTGCATGGCTTGGCCTCGGATAGTCGCGGGTGGCGCGGCAGTGGCCAACGCCCGATCAAAAGTGAAGACTGCCGAAACCCCGGCAGCCAGCGTGAGCAATCGGCGACGGGAGTAACCCTCAGTGTGGCTCATGCTGGTTCCCCTGCTGCGTGAATCTGTTGCATGTTGTGTGCGCAGACCGTCGGGCGAAATCGCTGGACTACACTGCGACTGCCGACTTCCTTACCCCGTTAAAAGTAGCCGAATGTCCCGAACCCTGATGTTACTCGTCGCTTTGATCGTCGCTGTGTACCTGGTGCTCTGCGCGGCGCTGTTCGTTTTTCAGCGCTCGCTGATCTATTTTCCGCAGGCCGGCACGGTGGAGTCGGCGGAGTCACGGTTGAAATTATCGATGGCGGATGCCGACGTCTGGGTAACCACTCGCGAGCGTGTCGGGCAACGGGCGCTGATCTATTTCGGCGGCAATGCCGAGGATGTCTCGCACAATCTGCCGGAGTTCGCCGCGGCGTTCCCGGATTACGCACTGTACTTTCTGCACTATCGAGGGTTTGGTGGCAGCGGCGGCAAGCCTTCCGAGGAGGCAATTGCCGAGGATGCGCTGGCATTGTTTGATCAGGTGTACGCCAGCCATCCGCAGGTGGCGGTGATCGGGCGTAGTCTGGGTTCGGGCGTTGCGGTGCGTCTGGCCAGTCAACGGCCGGTGCAGAATTTGATTCTGGTGACGCCGTACAACAGCCTCGAAGAAGTCGCCGTGAAGCAATATCCGTGGGTGCCGGTGAAGTGGTTGCTCAAGGATCGTTATGAATCAGGCAAATACGCGGCGCACATTCGCGTACCGACGTTGTTGCTGGCGGCGAGTGATGACGAGGTGATTGCGCGGGACAGTACCGAGCGGCTATTGAGGAATTTTCCCGAGGGGGTGGCGGTGCTTAAGGTGGTGCCGGATTCGGGGCATAACTCGATTTCCGAGCGGGGGGAGTATTTGCGGTGGATGGGCGATGTGTTGAATCGCTGAGTTTTGTGTTGGCGGGTCTGGCCTCTTCGCGAGCAAGCTTTGCTCCTACAAGGGCTTGAGCTCCACACAATGCCGTAGGAGCAGAGCTTGCTCGCGAAGGGGCCGGCCAAATCACATCAATACCCCAGAAAAAAACCACACCTGCCACCCTGAACCAAGTCCAAAAACCCCAGTCCTACACGCGCCGCTTTTTCCTCTCCTGAGCCGTCCACTCCATGCGCCACACCGCCCGCCCACTTCGTCTGGTTTCGCTGTGCCTGCTGCTTTCGCCTTTGTTTGCTCAATCTGCCCACGCCGGCGCCGAACGCCAACTGGTCGCTGCCATCAACGACTACCGCGCCCACCCGCAACGCTGCGACCGACGCCCCGCGCAGCGCCTGGCTCCGCTGGCGTTGAAAGATAATCTCGCGCTGCCCATCGGCTATGGCTCCGGCGGCGGCATGCGCGAGGCGCTGAAATCGTCCGGATATGCGGCAGTGACGGTGCGCAGCATCCGCATCGTCGGGGCCGAGGACGCCGACGAAGCCTTCGACCAGCTACAAGACCACTACTGCGGCGCATTGCTCGACAGTCAGTACGCCGACATCGGCATCAGCCGTTCGCGCAGTGAATGGCAAGTGGTGCTGGCGCGGCCGGTGCTCGACAACCGTGTCGGCGATAACCGCAGCGTCGGCAAAGCGCTGCTGGCCGAGGTCAATGCCGCCCGCGCCCGGCCACGGATGTGCGGGCGCCAACGCTTCGCTGCCGCCCGACCGCTGAGTTGGAACGCTGCGCTGGGCGCGGCCGCACAAGGGCACAGTAAGACCATGGCTTATGGCAATTATTTTGCGCATCGTGATCCGGACGGTGATTTGCCGGCGGATCGCGCCAGAGCGGCGGGTTATCGTGGCCGGCAAATTGGTGAAAACATTGCCGCCGGGCAGAGTTCGCCGGGCAAGGCGATGGCCGGGTGGCTGGCCAGTCCGGGGCATTGCGCCAATTTGATGAACCCGATGTTTACCCAAGTGGGGGCGGGTTTTGCCAGCGAGGCGCGTAGTGATGAAGGGGTTTACTGGACGATGCTGTTTGGTGCGCCTTGATTTTTGATTTAAAGCAAATGGCCCTTTCGCGAGCAGGCTCGCTCCCACAGTAGATCGGCGTACACAGGCCGAAGTGGGAGCGAGCCTGCTCGCGAAGAGGCCAGCAGTGTCACCTCATCACTTGGGCCGACGCACCGCCCGCACCCGCCCGCTATTACCACCGCCACAATAGAACCGATCCTTGCCATCCGCCTCCAGCCCCGACACGCCAGTCCCGTCGGGCATCGTCAGGCTTTCCAGTACCTCACCGTTACCCGGATCGATCCGCCGCAGTTCGCTCTCCTCGCCTTCCCACGTGCCATGCCACAGCGCGCCATCAACCCACGTCACGCCAGTGACAAAGCGGTTCGACTCCAGCGTGCGCAAAATCTCGCCGGTTTCCGGGTTGATCTGATGGATTTTACGGTCGCGATACTGACCAACCCATAACGAACCCTCAGCCCAGGCCATGCCGGAATCGTTGCCACCACCGGGTGCGGCGATGGTGTTGAGGATGCGCCCGGTGGCCGGGTCGATCATATGGATATGGCGGTCGGCGATCTGGAACAAATGCTTGCCATCGAACGCGGTGCCGCCATCAGCGCCGACCTTGAGCGTGCGCACGGTTTCGCCGCTGGCCGGATCCAGCGCATTGAGCTGACCGTCGCTGGCGAACCAGACTTGCTGACCGTCGAAGGTCACGCCGTGAATGCCGTCGATGCCTTCGAACGGGCCATATTCGCGAAGGATTTCTGCGTTTGCGTGTTTCATGGGGGCTTCCTCGTGGTGATTGAGTCCAGCCTAGCCATTGCCCAGCGACACCGGGAGTAACAAGATCGTCGCGAAACCCGGGATCGGCGGCGTCATCCAGCGTCGTGATCGGCCCAGACCGAAGGACTGGATTTTGTTTTCAGAGGCCAATGTATCCAAGGCCCGTTGCACTTGGCGTTGACTGCTGCCCAATGCGAATGCCAGTGCTGAGCTCGACCACGCTTCGCCATCCGCGAGCAAGGCCAGCAGCGCCGCATGTTTGTCCTCGACCGGCAAGGTCAGCAGCGCCACCTCTTCGGCCACCAACGTAAACCCGCGAGGCGTGGCGCGGATGTTCGCCAGCGGTTGCAGCGCTGAGCGCAAGCGCCCGATTTCAACGCGTAGCCGTGCTCGGTGCGATTCATCGCTGAGTTGCAAACGGAAAGCCTTGGCAATCAGCGCCTCTCGCGAAACATCGCCCGGCCAGGCTTCGGCCAGCAGTCTGGCGAGGCTGAATAAAATCGGTCGGCTGGCCAGCCCCACCGTCATGCCGGCGCCGCGCACGCTGTAGCGGCAGGCATCGATGACCAGCGCTTTTGAAGCGAACAGGGTTTCTACTTCTGCGAGTTTCAGCGGCTGCTCTTTTCCGCTGATGATCAATCTGGCAACCGGCGCCTCAAGGATTTGCGCGGCGTGCTCGACTTCAACGCTCAACGCCTCAATGCCAGCCTCCCGCGCCGCGTGTTGCGCGCGAACCAGCGCCGCCTGCGCCCTGTGCGCCTGAACCCTGCGCAAGGCGATGCCCGCCGCCACCAGTTCATGGGCGGCACGCAAGGCTGGCGGAAGTGGTGCAGGATCCTGTTCAGCGAGCAACCGTTCAGCGTCATCCAGCTCACCGATCAACAACAATCGACGAATCTGCAAGTAACGCGCGTGCGCCGCGTTGAGCCAGTCTCCGTGATCCAGCAGCAACCGACGCGCCGCCTCCAGCGCCTGCACCGGCCAGCCCAGATCGCGTGCCGCCAGCGCCACTTCGGCCTCGGCAACAAGACACCGCGCCCGCGACAGCGGCTCATTGCGACCGAACGCCTTCACCGCTCGCTGCAACAACGCCTTGGCACGCGGCAGATCGCCCAACTGCGCCATGGCGATACCGCGCAACGCCAGCGCCGGCGGGTCTTCGCGCAGGGCAACGAAATTCAGTGCCGCCAACGGATCCCCCGCCGCAAGCGCACGGCTGGCGGCGGTGATCAGTGAGTCCATGGTGAATGACGCATGGCGGAGGTTCCCGAAAGTCGAAGCTTCAGGGGAGTCTAATACCGGTTACTTGAGCAGGTAATTTTTCTTCAACAGTTCAAGCAAACCTTTGGGCACTAACGGAGATTGTTCGTTGAAGCTCGAGCTGTCATGCCAACTCGCAGTGAACGGTGCGCCGTTACTTTCATGCCCTTGAATATGGGGTTGTTCGTAGAGTGCGGCATCGTCAAATGAGGCATCGTAGACCTGAACGATCTCGTGCCCAGGCTTGCCGTTGTAAACGAAGAGGCTTTCCAGCGTGCCAATCAGGCGCAAGTCATGGATCGACTGCGTCAATTCTTCCTGCACCTCACGCACGATCGCTTCGGCGCTGGTTTCACCGAATTCGATGCCACCGCCGACGGGACGGAAAAGGGTTTGTTGCTGGATCGGGTCGTAAAAACTGTTTACCAGAATTCGACCATTGCGATGAAAGACGCAGAGTGCGAGGGCACGGATACGCGGTTCGGCCATGAGGGGTGACGTCCATTTGCGGGGGGAAAAGCGCGGCATTAAATCACGATTCGCGCCGTATTCCCCTAGGTATCACCCATCAACTCTTGACGCGTTTCAAACCGGAGAAATTGTCGCGAGCACGCCGATCAGAATGGTCAGTGTCAGAAATCCACCCAGGAAAATCGCCATCTTGAACATAGAGCTCTCCTCAATGCAGGGTTTGCGGTGCAATGGACGCTTCGGAATGAAGGACTGCCGTGAGTGACCGCACTGCCGGGGTATTTTGAGCCGGTGACTGAACCGGTTACAGAGGCAGATAGAATCGAAAAAAGCGTATCAGATGACATCTGATCTGTAGGAGCTGCCGAAGGCTGCGATCTTTTGATCTGGATCCTTGAACATCAAGATCAAAAGATCGCAGCCTCGTTTCACTCGACAGCTCCTACAGGCTAGAGTGACTGCGGTCGTGCAAAAACAATAAAAACTCTGGGGTAAATCCATGTCCGAATTGAACCTGCAGCCCAACGTTGCCGAATCGCTGAAACGCTGGCACGAGATGATCCGCACCGGCAACTTGAGCGCCCTGCCCGAGTTGCTTGACGCCAAAGCCGTATTCCGCTCACCGATGGCGCACACGCCCTACCCTGGCGCGCCGGTGGTGTCGATGATCCTCAATACGGTGTTCGAGGTGTTTCAAGACTTTGAATATCACCGTGAGCTGGCGACGGCGGATGGTTTGAATGTAATTCTGGAATTCAGCGCCAAGGTCGGGACGAAGGAACTGAAAGGCATCGACATGATTCGCTTTGATGAGCAGGGGAAGATTGTCGAGTTTGAAGTGATGGTGAGGCCGTTGAGTGGGTTGCAGGCGTTGGGCGAGGAAATGGGGCGGCGGCTTGGCGCTTATCTGGCCTCCGCGAAACCCTGACATCTGAACACGTCAACACCGAAACACCTCAACATCTGAACACCTGAACACCGAAACACCTGAACACCTGAACACCTGAACACCGAAACAATTCTGTAGGAGCTGCCGAAGGCTGCGATCTTTTGATTCTAAAACAAGATCAAAAGATCGCAGCCTTCGGCAGCTCCTACAGGGAATACAGGGAATACAGAGGGATATCGAGGGATAAAAAAAGCCCACTGACCGTCGCCGGTGCAGTGGGCTTTGTGTGTCAGGGGTCTAATTACAGAGCCATGTCACGTGCAGCGCTTTCCTTCGGTGCTTCAGCTTTTTCAGCCTCAGGCGCAGCCGGAGCAGCGACCTGACCGATCACTGGAGGCGTCGGCAGTTCGAGGATCTTGGCGGTGTAAGCCCATTCTTCAGCCACTTTCGCTGGATCGCTGTTCAGCTGAGTGCCGTAGCTTGGCACGATCTGGTGCAGCTTGGTTTGCCACTCTGGGCTAGCCACTTTGTCTTTGAAGACTTTCTGCAACACGCTCAGCATGATCGGTGCAGCGGTCGACGCGCCTGGCGATGCGCCCAGCAGGCCGGCGATGGAGCCGTCTTGTGCAGCAACGATTTCGGTGCCCAGTTTCAGCACGCCGCCAGCGGCTTCATCACGCTTGATGATTTGCACGCGTTGGCCGGCCTGCCACAGGCGCCAGTCTTC
>Ga0160445_100424_pt1 | contig 22839 bp, 24 predicted proteins | sample HID1972M_E1MG_FD_108215 | JGI IMG/M metagenome (GOLD analysis project Ga0160445, IMG submission 108215) | Enriched pill bug-associated microbial communities from UW Madison campus, WI, USA - HID1972M_E1 MG | ecosystem: Host-associated > Arthropoda: Insects > Digestive system > Unclassified ... | reverse complement strand
GGTACTGAAGAATGTTAATATTTTCATGTATTGCTTGTAAAGCGAAGAATTATTCTAAAGCCGTTTGGTTCTTAAAAATAAACGACTTCATTGGGTAATTCATTAATATCGTCGTCTGATCGTGGGAAAAAAGTTTTGAGCTGTCTGCCTGCACGATCGATTCCTGCTATAAGTCCATCTACGAATTGACCGGTTTTAAAAAAGTCTGCCATAAGGTCTTTAGTTTCCTGCCAAAAATTTTCTGGAACCTTCTGGTTTATCCCTTCATCACCAATGATGGCGAATTTGTGATCTTCAATAGCAAGGAAAATTAATACCCCATTTTTTAGTGTTGTTTTTTGCATACCTAATTCTGCAAAACGCTTAGTGGCTTGTTTTATTACGTCATCCTTGCATTTTTTTTCAATACAAATGCGGATTTCACCAGAAGTTCGATTTTCAGCCATATTAATGGCATGCATAATTCTTTCTTCTTCTTGACTATTGAATGGATCCATATTAAAATTGAACATCAGGAGCTTGGTTTGCACCAGCTTCTGCGGTAAACGTTCCTTTTTGCTTAAACCCGAAAATCCCTGCCATAAGATTATTTGGGAATTGACGGATCTCCGAATTATATTGTTGGGTTGCCTCAATAAATGCACGTCGCTCTACCGAAATACGATTCTCAGTTCCTTCCAATTGGGCCTGTAATTGCAGGAAGTTTTGGTTGGCTTTAATATCTGGATAGGCTTCAACAGTTGCTAGTAAACGGCCAAGTGACTGTGATAGTGCTCCTTGTGCTTGTTGGAACTGGGCAATGGCTTCCGGAGTTAAATTATCTGCATCAACATTTATTGAAGTTGCTTTAGCTCTTGCTTCAACTACTCTTGTTAGGGTTTCTTGTTCAAAATTTGCGGCACCTTTTACTGTGTTAACTAAATTTGGTATTAAATCTGCTCTTCTTTGGTAAGCATTTTCAACTTGTCCCCATTTTGCTTTTACATTCTCGTCGAGCTGAACCATGGTGTTATACCCGCAAGAACTTAATGATGTTATGGCAAGAAAGCCAATTAATCCAACTAATAGTTTTCTCATAGTAGTGTTTTTAAGCGATTGATTTCTGTTTATCTTTTGATATATTAAATATTTTGTATTTTCCACTATTTCTTTAGCCTGCAAAAGTTATACCTTTGTTTCTTCCGGAATAAAAATTCGGTCATACAATATGCAAAAAGAAATTGAATTAGCGATAATCCCAGAAAGGATTTCTGATGAAGACTTCCTTAAACAGGAGGCTTCAAAGCGATTAAAAGTCCGTTTTGAACGCATTAAAGGCATTAAAATTCGTAAAAGGTCTATTGATGCCCGAAGCAAAAGGGTTGTTTTTCGTATCCAGTTAATTGCATTCATTGATGAAGAAATTCAAGAACAAAAGTTTGAATTTAATTCTGAAAATGTGTCAGCTGCCAAACCTGTGCTAATTATTGGGGCAGGACCGGCAGGTTTATTTGCCGCTCTGCAATGCATAGAAAATGGCATGAAACCCATAATTTTAGAGCGTGGTAAGGATGTTAAAAGCAGAAGACGTGATTTAGCTGCGCTAAATAAATACGGGGTAATAAATTCTGAATCGAATTATTGTTTTGGTGAAGGAGGGGCAGGCACGTATTCTGATGGAAAATTATATACTCGTTCAAATAAACGGGGGGATGTTCAAAAAGTACTGGAGCTTTTTGTTTACCACGGTGCCCCTGCTGATATTCTGGTTGATGCCAGGCCGCATATAGGGACAAATAAATTACCACATATTATAGAAGGTATACGGAATTCTATTCTTTCCGCTGGGGGGGAGATTCATTTTGAAACGAAAGTAATTGATATTGAAACGCAATTTGGTGAAGTAAGGGGCGTTAAATTGGAATCTGGAGAAGTAATTTCTGCAAACGCGGTAATTGTCGCAACCGGTCATTCTGCACGAGATATCTATGAATTGTTTTATCGCAAGAATTGGTTATTGGAGTCCAAGCCATTTGCTTTGGGAGTTCGTATTGAACACCCACAGGAATTAATTGATAAAGCACAATATCATTGTGACATTCGGAGTGAATATCTACCCCCAGCTTATTATAGTTTGGTAGAACAGGTAGAGAAGCGTGGCGTGTTTTCGTTCTGTATGTGTCCGGGTGGTGTTATCGCACCCTGTGCTACTGCAGAAAATGAAATTGTGGTAAATGGTTGGTCTCCTTCCAAACGAAATAATCCTTTTGCCAATTCGGGTACTGTTGTACAGGTTAATTTGGGAGATATTGAGAATTCTATTGAAAATCCCTTAGCTCTTTTAAAATTTCAGCGTCAGGTAGAACAGAAAGCTTTTGAGTTAGGTGGAGGAAAGCAAGTTGCACCTGCGCAACGGATGATTGATTTTGTAGAGGGAAGGGTTTCTGATAATCTGCCTTTAAATTCCTATAAGCCGGGAACACTGTCAGTTGATTTAACAGAAATTTTACCTGCTTTTATAAGTAATGCCTTAAGGGAAGCCTTGCCCAGGTTCGGCAAAAAGATGAAGGGTTATTTTACCAATGAAGCCATTTTAGTAGGAGTAGAATCAAGAACGTCTTCTCCAATCCGCATAGCCAGAGATTCACAAAGCTTTCAGCATCCTCAAGTAAAAGGGCTTTATCCATGTGCAGAAGGTGCAGGTTATGCCGGAGGTATTGTTTCTGCGGCTATTGATGGAATGAACTGTGCGAAAGCGATAGTAAAACCATAAATACATTTTGTTTGTTATATAAAAACCAAAAAGGAGAACATAATGAAAAAGACAATGATAATAGGAGCTACGCCAAATGCTAGTCGCTATGCTTATAAAGCCGCAACACGATTAGTATATACAGGCCATAAAATCGTGAATATAGGAATTAAGAAAGGAGAGGTAGCAGGACAACCCATTGAGCAGGCAAACTCAGATAAAATTTACGATAACATACACACCATAACGCTTTATGTCGGGGCAAAGACTCAAAAGGAATATTATGATTATATTCTTAAAGTTAAGCCTAAGCGTTTAATATTTAATCCGGGTGCAGAAAATCCAGAATTGTATAAATTGGCTGGCGATAATGGTATTGAGGCCACCAATGCGTGTACCTTGGTTTTACTGGCAAGTAATCAATACTAGAAGAATCAAAATATTTCAGTCAATTCTTTAAGTTCAACAATTTGATATTTAATATCTGTTGGGGTATCGATTTTATTGGGGTTGAAGAAAATTGCATCCATTCCAAAATTTTGAGCCCCACGAATATCAGCTTCTAAACTATCCCCGATCATAACACTTTCATCTTTTTCTGCTAACGCGCTTTTTAGTGCATAATTAAAAATGTCTGGATGAGGTTTATGAACACCCACATTTTCTGAGATTACGATTTGAGTAAAGTATTTTCCAATATTGGTGGTTGCTATCTTTGTTTCTGAAGCTTTTTTAAAACCGTTTGAAATAAGATGAAGCGTGTATTTTTTCTGCAAATATTCTAATGTTTCAATCGCATGGGGAAATAAATTTGTTTTTAAAGAACATGAATTTATATAATCTTCTTCAAATTGGATAGGGAATAAAGTAGGCTCAACGCCTAAATCCAAAAAGGTATTTGCAAATCTTGCTGTGCGCAATTGATTTTTATCAATTTCTCCCAAATGATATTGAGCCCAAAGTTGGTGGTTATTTTTTGTATAGGTTTCTATAAAAACATCAGCAGATGAAAAACCAAGCTGCCGGAATTTATAAATTTCAAAAAGTTCTGTAAGTGTTTCCTGAGCATTTTTATCAAAATCCCATAATGTATGGTCAAGGTCAAAAAACAAATGTTTTTTATTCCTCAATAGTGTAGAATTCATTATTTTTCATTTTTACTTCCATATGCAAGATCACCTGCATCGCCTAGCCCGGGTACAATATAAGATTTGCTGGTTAATTCATCATCGACTGCGCCTATCCAGAGCGAGGCATTGGGAAGAAAAGCTTTAACATGTTCTAAGCCTTCTTCGCTTGCAATAGCCGCAACAATATGGAGATTCTTAATTTTATATTGAGCAAGTAAATCTTTACAGACAAGGACCATGCTCTTACCTGTGGCTAACATAGGATCGGAGATTATAACGGTGCGGCCGCTAAGGTTGGGAGAGGTTTGGTACTCTTTATAGATTTCAAATTCTCCACTTTTCTTTGTTTTTCTATATGCTGCAACAAAAGCGCAATCAGCTTGGTCAAAAACATTTAATAAACCTTGATGTAAAGGCAAACCTGCCCTTATAATGGTAGCTAAAACAGGGTGTTCGGTTAATAACTGTGTTTGAGCTTCGCCTAAGGGTGTAGCAATTTCTGCAGCTTCATATGTAAATATTTTGCTGATTTCATAGGCAAAAATTTCACCGATGCGTTCTAAATTCCTCCTGAAACGCATTCGATCTGATTGAACCTCAATGTTTCTTAATTCCGCAATAAAATGATTGGCAATGCTGTTTGTGTCTGTTAGTATATGCACCATAAAGCAAAATTAGGTTAATTGCTGACTTTATTATCTTTAAATTTGTAAAACAATTTATTTTCCCTTAAGTTTTTGCTATACATGGAATTCAAACTTACTTCTGAATATCAACCTACGGGCGACCAACCCGAGGCAATTAGACAATTGGTTGAGGGCGTAAAGGCCGGAGAACATTATCAAAACTTACTGGGCGTTACAGGATCTGGAAAAACTTTTTCTATTGCTAATGTAATTCAGCAAACTCAAAAGCCAACACTTATTCTAAGTCATAATAAAACGCTTGCTGCCCAGCTGTATGGAGAATTTAAACAATTCTTTCCTGAAAATGCAGTTAATTATTTTGTTTCTTATTATGATTATTATCAACCTGAAGCTTATATCGCAACTTCCAATACCTATATTGAAAAAGATTTAGCTATTAATGATGAGATTGAAAAGCTACGTTTAAAAACAACATCGGCTTTAATGTCGGGAAGGCGTGATGTTATTGTTGTTTCTTCCATTTCCTGTATTTACGGTATGGGTAATCCAGAAGATTTTTCACGGATGGTGTTTCGCTTTGCTGTTGGAACGGTCATTTCCCGGAATTCTTTTCTTCATAGGCTTGTAGAGATTCTATATGTGAGGACAACCTTAGAGTTTAAACGTGGAACTTTTCGTGTTAAGGGAGATATTGTAGACATCTATCCTGCTTATATGGATGAGGCCTACCGCGTTTCCTTCTTTGGTGATGAAATTGAAGAATTAACCGTAATTGATCCGGATACAGGCAAAACCTTAGAAAAAATGACAGATCTTGCTCTGTTTCCAGCCAATTTATTTGTTACTCCGCGCGAGCGTTTTACAGAATCAATCTGGAATATTCAAGAAGAGCTTGAACTGCGCAAGGAGCAACTTATTGGTGACAGAAGGATGCTTGAAGCCAAACGTTTGGAAGAACGGGTAAATTACGATTTAGAAATGATGCGTGAACTTGGGTATTGCAGTGGAATAGAAAATTACTCGAGATTTTTTGATGGGAGAGCACCGGGAATGAGGCCTTTCTGCTTATTGGATTATTTCCCAGATGATTATTTAATGGTAATTGATGAAAGCCATGTTACTGTGCCTCAGATTCGTGCCATGTATGGAGGCGACCGGTCAAGAAAACTATCCTTAGTCGAATATGGATTCCGATTACCGGCTGCTTTGGACAACCGCCCTTTAAATTTTCCCGAGTTTGAGGCCTTAGCACCGCAGACTATCTATGTAAGTGCCACTCCTGGCGATTATGAATTGCAGCAAACAGAAGGCGTGGTTGTTGAACAGGTTATTCGTCCGACTGGCTTGTTAGACCCGCAAATAGAAATTCGTCCAATCATTAATCAAGTAGATGATTTATTGGATGAGATTGATAAAACAGTAAAGGAGGGCGGTCGAATTTTGGTTACTACGTTAACCAAACGCATGTCTGAAGAATTAACCAAATACATGGCTCGTTTGGGTATTAAGGTTCGCTATATTCATTCTGAAATAAAAACTCTTGAGCGCGTTGAAATTCTAAGGGGATTGCGTTTAGGTGAATTTGATGTATTAGTTGGGATCAATTTATTACGGGAGGGCTTAGACTTACCAGAAGTTACCCTGGTTGCAATTTTGGACGCTGATAAGGAAGGTTTCTTACGTTCGGAGCGTTCACTGATACAGACGATTGGCCGTGCTGCAAGAAATGAAAAGGGCAGGGTAATTATGTATGCTGATAGAATAACAAAAAGTATGCAGATCACGATGGAAGAAACCGATCGAAGACGTGAAAAGCAAATCGCATATAATGAATTACATGGAATAACTCCCCGAACTGTTGGAAAGTCTAGGGAAGCTATTATGGAACAGACTTCTGTTGCAGATTTTAAAGGAGGCGTAGCAAAAGCTTACGCTGGCCCTGATGATGCAAGTCTTGCAGCCGATCCAGTAATTCAGTATATGGATAAACAGCAATTGCAAAAAGCGCTTGACAATGCACAAAAACAGATGCAGAAGGCAGCTAAGTTAATGGACTTCCTGGAAGCAGCGAAATATAGAGATGAAATGTTTGCTCTTGAAAAAGTAATGAAGGATAGATTTACTTAAGCTTGAGCTGATTGATTTTTACAACAATATCTGCTACATTTATTTCACTATGTGAAGCATGATAAACACATTCCTGATTATAAATTAATAAGATTTGCGGCGACTCATGCTTAACATTCCACTTTTCCGCAATCTGGTTTGAGATGTCGCGGAATTTTATTAAATCAAGAAAGTAAGTCGGTACATCTTCAGGCAATAAAAGCGATTCAAATTCAACATTTTTCTTTGCCATACTGCTTACAGGACAACGGGTACTATGTTTAAAAATGACCATTGGTGTAGAATTAGAATGTTGTGTTATTTCTTCCAATTGGCTAACTGTGTTTAATGCTATCCAGTTCATGATTATGGAGTTTTAAATTTTGAGGCTTCAATATTTAATAAGGCGGCAACTATAGGATATTGAAAGCTTTTTCCGTTTATTTTATCTGTAAATTTAGTAGCTAAGATTAGTCCGCCTCCAACATCCTTGATTTTTGAAATAACAAGATCCTGAGTTTTCTTGTTGTCCTTGTCGAAAGTATCCCATTTACTGATGATACCGGTTTGAGAATCAATATAAATTTTACTGAATTCAAATCCGTCACTCGGAGAATTTACCTTTAACACAAAGTATCTTTTGGAATCAATAATCTCTGGCTCTTGAAGGCTTGATGTTAGGCTATGGTTAACAATTAAAAGAGGAGTAAATAAAAAATAGGAATCCTCAAAGAAAAGTTGAATGGCACTTTTTAATAAATCATCCGAAATCGTTTTTTTCTTATCAATATAAACATCTCCTACTTTACTTGCAGTGTTAAATAACACAATTAACTCTTCTCCATCTATAGTTTCCCCTTCAAAGCGGCAATTCTTCGCTGCCCAATCATATAAGTAGGTATGTTCGCCTTGTATTTGGTTATGATTCTCAGAAATGCAGTTAAACATTATATAGCGTGCCTCTTTTAATGCTTTTTCATTTCCCAGCCCTTCCGCTAATTTATTTATTACATCACTATGATTTTGACCTTTGGAGATAAGAAATATAAGATTAAATAAAAAGAAGAAACTAAGAAATAAATATTTTCGTTTATAAAACATGATATCATTTAAAAGTAAAGAATAATTATTTTTTAATATCTTTTTATTCAAAGATAAAGAAATTTTACCAATGGAGTTTTGGCTATTTAACTAAGTCAGAAAGGATTCTTGCCATCTGAACAGCAGTAATGGCGGCTTCTTCACCTTTATTGCCATGTATTCCACCGGCACGCTCTTCAGCCTGTTTTTGATTGTCTGTCGTTAAAACCCCAAAAATTACGGGTTTGTTATGTTTTATTGAGACGTTAGTAATTCCATTGGCAACGGCATTGCAAATAAAATCGAAATGACGGGTTTCTCCTTGGATTACGCAACCCAAACATATAACGGCATCAACAGATGTGTTTTGTAATAAAATATCAGCACCTGATGTAAGTTCAAAACTACCAGGTACTTGAATCGTTTTTATATTTTCAGGTTTAGCCCCTTTGTCGAGTAAAAGCTGATAGGTACCATCATATAAGGCTCCTGTAATGGCAACATTCCATTGCGCAACAACAATTCCAAATTTAAAAGTTTCGGCAGAATGAACTTCTAAATGAGTGAAATCTGAGAGGCTTTTGAGATGTGTTGCCATTTTCTGAATTATAGATGAGCTTCGGCACGAGCAATATATGCATCAACCATAGAGGCTTCGAAACTTTGAGGAAAATCTGACTTTATCTTTTTATAAGCATCTAAGGCTCCCTTGTAATCGTTTTGTGCTTCATTAACCAAGCCTAATTTTTTTAAGAATAAAGGTGAAGTAAAATCATTGGATTTTAAATTGGCAGCTTTTTTATATTGGGTAGCAGCCTGTTTATAATCTTTTAATTCAGAATAAGCATCTCCTAACAAACCGATAACTAGCGGATCTAAAATTGGACTACCGGTAGAATTGTAGTTTTCTAATGCGTTTACTGCTTCTTGGTATTGTCCTTGACGTAAGTATAATCCGCCAAGATATGCATTTGCAATGTTTGCAGATGGTGTATTTGAATATTCATCAGCAATTTGTTCGAAACCTGGATAGGAACCATCTCCTTTTATCGCGAGCTTTTGCAATGAATCGATTTGTGCATAGGTTTCAGCTTTAAATACTTCATTATTGGCTTTTTCAGCTCTGGGAGCTAAATAAAATTTTTGGTAACCAAAATAGAGTAAGACCAAAACGATAATACCTAAAGCTATAAAACCCAGGCTTTTTTCATTTTCTTTAATAAAGCTTCTTTCTTCAGTATGAATAATTGAAGTTGCGCCTTTTTTATGTTTTTCTGTTGTTGACATTTCTTGAAATAAATCGGATTGCAAAAATACATTTTTACAGCATACAAACAAGTAAATATGATAAGTTTATACGCTAATGTAATGATTTTAATGTTTTTGTAACATTTATCCTTAGTTATATTGGCGGAAAGGTACAGAAAAAATTGAATTCGATATTTCAAAAATTAAAAAACTATCTTTGTTTCGTATGTGGATTAAGCAGCTCTCTGTTCTGAATTTTAAAAATTATGCTGAATTTGCTATTGATTTTTCCTCTGGGGTAAATGCATTTTTAGGTGACAATGGTGCCGGAAAAACAAATCTTCTAGACGCCATCCATTATTTATCATTATGCAAAAGTTATTTTAATCCAATCGATTCCCAACAGATTAAACATGGCAATGATTTCTTTATGCTTCAAGGGGTTTTTCAGAAAAGTGGAGATGAAGACCTTATTTCTTGTAGTTTAAAAAAAAATCAAAAAAAGCTTTTTAAACGAAATAAAAAAGAGTATAGCAGATTAGCGGATCATATTGGACTCTTTCCCTTGGTAATGATATCTCCAAATGATTCCATTATTATTACGGAAGGCAGTGAAGAAAGAAGGAAGTTTATAGATAATGTGATCTCTCAAACTGATAGTCACTATTTGGATTTACTGATAAACTATAACCGGATTTTACAAAATCGGAATGGGCTTTTAAAACTCGGAAAACAAGGATACCTGGATCTAGATCTTCTGGCTGTTTATAATGCACAACTCGTTGAGCCCGGAAACAAGATATTTAGGCAGCGAAAGCTGTTTATGGAAACGTTTACAGAATTCTTTAATAAACATTATTCATTTTTAACTGACGATGCTGAACCTGTAACGCTTTTTTATGATTCACAGTTAAATAAGGACGATTTTTTAGATTTGTTAAATCAATCTGCAGATCGTGATCGCATCTTAGAACGGACAACCTCCGGAATTCACAAGGATGATCTGGTCTTTACCGTGCATGATATGCCATTAAAGAAGTTTGGCTCGCAAGGTCAACAAAAATCTTTTTTGATAGCATTAAAATTGGCGCAGTACAGTTATCTAATAAGCAAAAAGGGTTATAAGCCTTTACTTCTTTTAGATGACATATTTGATAAATTGGATGACAAGCGCATTAAGCGTTTAATGGAAATGGTTTCTCAGGATGAATTTGGCCAAATCTTTATCACGCATACCAATGCAAATAAAATCAGGGAAGTTTTCAAAAACATCCCTTGTGATTTGCGTACCTTTGAAGTGAATAAGGGGGAGATACAGGAAAATTGAATTGGCAATGAATAAAAGAAATAACGATAAAACATTGAAAGAAGCCATCGAGCAGATGTTGGATGTTTATCGATTGCGCAAGAAATTTGATGAAACTGCACTTATTGCTGCTTGGCCTGAACTTATGGGCAATGCCATTGCAAGCAGAACTACCCAGCTTTATATTGCGGATAAAAAATTGTTTATACGCATTGAATCTTCGGTAATCAAAAACGAACTGATAATGATGAAAAGCCAGATCCTTGAAAAACTGAATGACAAAGCTGGCAAAGAGGTTATTACTTCGATCGTAGTTTTGTAAGGATAAGGTCTAAAACCTGTGTAGGATTCATATTGTGCCCGTCTATTATTAGTTTTGCTTTCGAATAAAATTTTTCCCGTTCATCAAGCTTTGTCGTTATAAAATCTAGCATTTCATCATCACTTTTATTTTGCAGCAAAGGCCGGCTGCTTCCCTCTTTCCCTGAAAGACGTTTTAATAATGCATTAGGAGGTAATTTTAAATAAACAGTTATTCCGATTTCATTCATCCATTGCATATTTTCATTAAAACAAGCCGCACCTCCGCCAGTAGAAATAATATTTCCTTGATTATCTGGTATCGATTTTAGCATTTGGGTCTCCAATCCCCTGAACGCGTTTTCACCATGCAAGGCAAAATAATCAGAGATGGCCATTCCTGTATGTTCCACGATCTGTTGGTCCAAATCAATAAAGGGCAATCCACTTTTTTTTGCAATTTTTTTCCCCATGGTGGTTTTGCCGCAGCCCATAAAACCTATAAAAAAAACAGGTTGAGTGATATCCATATTGGGTAAATTATCTAAAGAAGAGGGCATTTGACTAATTTTGCGGTGTGAAATATTTATCGGCTAGTTTTTCTGCTGTTGGAAGAACATGGAAATGCCATTTTTTAATAACTTTTCCATCTTTTAGCAAAATTAAACCTGGATTTGAACGGACCATACTTTTTAAAGGAACGGCATCTGCATAAAATACTTCCATATATAAATCTAAGTCGGAAGTAACTTCTTCTACCGTCTGGCTTGAGCTCGCAGTCAGCAAAACAGTTCGAATCCGGTAATCTTCAGCCACAGATTTTGCAATTTCATTAAGCTTTTGAAGACCAACCTTATTGGTTTTATACATATCATAGGCCACAATAATGAGGTTGTAATCCGGGTTTTCAATAACCTCGTCCGTGTGGTCTATGCCATCATTATCGCTGATCATTAGGTCACTTATCGGTACTTGATAACCTTCTTTAATCAGTCGTGTTTCGGGCTCATCTACTATTTCCCAGGATTCATCTTTCCACAGTTCATCTTGTAAATACACTTTGTCACTAACCTTTTTAGTTTCCTTTGTTACTTTATTCGCAAGAACATAGGTAGTTTCATACTCATCGAGTAGCTCACCTTCCGGAACTGTCATTAATGCTGGTAAATTATTTCCTACTTTATAGGGTAGAAAGTCAATAACAGGCAAGAAATTATAAGTATACACTCCAATACCAATTGAAATAACAATAATACCAGTTGTTAAAATATATTGTGTATACTGGTCATCAATTAGGGGTTTGATTTGGCCTTTATAATAAAATAGAATGCCTATTAATATTAATAATAGAATGTCTTTAGTAAAAGATTGCCAAGGGGTCAATGGTATTGCGTCCCCAAAACATCCGCAAGAACTTACTACTTCAAAAAAAGCAGAGTAAAAGGTTAAAAACGTAAAAAAAACAATAAGCAGCAGCAGTCCCCATATTATTTTTTTACTCCAAAATCCAAAAAGTAATAACGCACTTAAAATAATTTCAAGGCTGCATATAAATATGGCTATGGCAACGGAGTAGTCATTTAAAAACTGGAGATTAAATACTTCAAAATATTCAACAAGTTTATAAGCAAAGCCAATAGGATCATTTGCCTTAATAAGGCCAGAAAATATAAAAAGTAACGATACAAGCAGTCGTATACCCCAAATTATAAAAGAAGATTTCTGAGAATTAGCGTTTGTCATATTGTTACCATTAGGCAATGATGTTCAACTTAATTAACGAGAAAACAGCATAATTCAACATGTCCTGGTAATTGGCTGATATTCCTTCTGATGCCAATGTTTTTCCCTTGTTGTCTTCTATTTGTTTGACTCTTAATATTTTCATCAAAATGAGATCTGTTAAAGAGCTAGTTCTCATAGCTCGCCAAGCCTCACCATAGTCATGATTTTTTGCCATCATCAACTCATAGGTTTCTTTGACCTTTTCATCATATTTTTTTTCTAGCTCTTCAATGTTAATATTGATTTCACCTTCATCGCCAAGCTCTAACTGTAAAAGAGCGATTATGCAGTAATTCACGATTGCGATAAATTCTGATGAAATATCTTCATCAACTTTCGATATTCCTTTTACTTCTAATGTTCGGATGCGTTGAGCTTTAATAAAAAGCTGGTCGGTTATTGAAGGCAACCTTAAGATGCGCCATGCTGTTCCGTAATCTTGGGCTTTTTTTAAAAATAATTCTTTGCATTGCCGTATAACCGAGTTATATTCTGCAGTAGTATCTGTCATGTTTGCTTTTAATCCAATAATTTTTAGCGCATTTGGTGCTTTCTTCACAAAATTACCGGAATATACTTAATTTAGCGAACACATATTAAATTTATTATTGTGTATAGTCCAGAAATCACTACCATTAAAGCAGGTCATAAGTTAATAAACTTAGACAATCCCTTAGTAATGGGTATTGTTAACCTGACTCCCGACTCGTTTTTTGATGGTGGATTGTATTCAGATATGAATAGGGCTCTTATACAAGCAGAAAAGCTTTTGAGGCAAGGGGCAGATATATTGGATATCGGTGCCTATTCATCCCGGCCCAATGCAGCGCCTATAAGTATTCAGGAAGAAATAGATCGTTTAATTCCGTTCATTGAGCTCTTAAAAAGGGAACATCCCAATTGTATTATTTCAGTTGATACCTTTCGGTCACAAATTGCTAAGGAAGCTATACGAGTAGGTGCTCATATAATAAATGATATTTCTGGCGGGGGTTTAGATGATGCCATGTTTGAAACTGTTGGCAAACTGCAAGTCCCTTATATTTTAATGCATATGCGAGGAAGGCCGGAAAATATGCAGTCTTTTACAACCTATCAGGATGTAATAGCTGATTTATGTACTTACTTCTCTGACAGAATTGCCAAATTGCGTTCTTATGGTGTAAAAGACATTATTTTAGATCCCGGCCCTGGTTTTGCAAAAACCGTAGATCAGAATTTTGAAATTGTAAATCGCTTTTCTGAATTCTTGATCTTTGGATTACCCGTATTAGGAGCTATTTCTAGAAAATCGATGATTTACAAAACACTTGAATTAAGCGCTAGAGAAGTTTTAAACGGAACAACAGTATTGAATTCGGTTTTGCTATTGAATGGGGCAAAGATTTTACGGGTTCATGATGTAAAAGAAGCCAAAGAAGCAATTGTATTAATAAAAAAAATAAAAGAACAATCGAATTAGCTTATGAAAATTATAGAATCTCCTTTTGATGGGTGTTTCCTCTTAAAACCACATGTTATTGAAGATGAACGGGGTTATTTCTTTGAAAGTTATAATTCACAGAAATTTGAGCAGGCAACTGGTCTCTCAGTAAATTTTGTTCAGGACAACCAGTCTTTTTCCTCGTATGGTGTGATCCGCGGCTTGCATTCACAAGCGAATGATTTTGCACAAGCTAAATTGGTTCGGGTTTTACAGGGTGAAGTTTTAGATGTAGTGGTGGATGCGCGCAAAGGAAGTTCTACTTTTGGAAAGTCATATACGGTTCGTTTAAGCGCAGAGAATAAACTTCAGCTATTTATACCAAAAGACTTTTATCATGGATTTGCAGTGCTGAGCGACACAGCGGAGTTCTTTTATAAATGTGATAACTTTTATAATCGTGAATCAGAAAGAGGTATTCATTATGCAGATCCAACATTAAATATCGATTGGATTATTGAAGAAGAGAGTAGAATTATTACTGAAAAAGATCTTGCTTTACCAAGATTTGGAGAAAAAAGAATGTCATGAAGAATGTTATTGTATTGGGTGGAAACGGGCAGCTGGCCCATTGTTTGAAGAGTGTTGATACTAAGGGGCTGGAGATTACTTGTTTTAATTCTCAGGAAGCAAATATTTTGGAAGAAAGCCATTTGCGAAAAGTCTTTCAAGAGTCTAATCCAGAGGTCGTAATTAATTGTGCTGCCTATACAGCAGTTGACATAGCAGAAGATGAACCATTGAAAGCCGCGGCAGTGAATGCTCAGGCTCCTGAATTAATAGCACAGCTTTGTTTGGAACATGATGCTTTTTTAATTCATATTTCTACTGATTTCGTATTTGATGGAGAAAAGCCGGTTCCCCTTACAGAAGATGATATTCCAAATCCAATCAATACCTATGGTAAAACTAAACTGTTAGGCGAAGAAGCAATTACTCGAACGTTAGATAAGCATGTTATTATAAGAACGAGTTGGCTATATTCTGAGTTCGGAAGCAATTTTCTAAAAACAATGATTCGTTTGGGATTAGAACGTGAAGAATTGAGCGTTGTTTTTGATCAGGTGGGTACACCAACATATGCTATTGATTTGGCAAAAGTTATTATTGAGATTGCCAGTCTGGAAAATCCATCTTATGGCCTTTACCATTATAGTAATGAAGGTACGGCTTCTTGGTATGATTTTGCTCATGCGATATTTAAACATGAAAACTTAGAAATACAGCTAAAACCCGTGCGTACTTCTAAATACCCAACCAAAGCTGCTCGGCCGGCATATTCAGTAATGGATAAATCAAAGATTAAAGAAGCATTTAATATAGCTATTCCGCATTGGTATGATAGTTTAGAACGTTGTATGAAAAAGTTATGAATGAGTTAACTTGGAAAATTTTAGATTCAACCTATTTGGTCAATGCACCTTGGGCGGTTTTAAGAAAAGATATATGTCAAATGCCAAATGGGCATATCGTGCCCGAATATTATGTGTTGGAATATCCTAATTGGGTAAATGTTGTTGCTATAACAGCAGATAATCAGTTTATATTAGTGAACCAATACAGGCATGGAACTAACTCTGTTGTTTTAGAAATACCTGGGGGGGTGATTGATGATGGGGAAAGTCCGCTCGAGGCTGCTAAAAGAGAATTGTTGGAAGAAACAGGATATCACTTTGACTCTTTTGAAAAGATTTGTGAACTTTTTCCCAACCCAGCCACAAGTAATAATATTACGAGTTCTTATTTAGCAAAGGGAGGTGTAAAAGTGCAAGAGCAAGAGTTAGATTCTCAGGAAGAAATACAAGTTATTTTAGCCTCTCCGGAAGAGGTTAAGCAATTGTTGTTTGCCAACAAGTTTGGGCAATCGCTGCATAGTTCTGCCCTGTTTTATGGACTTCATCGATTAGGTATGATATCTTAAATATTGTTAATTTTGCGGCATGGCGAGAGAAATTTTTGAGACGAAGCGAAAGGCATTGCAGATAAACTTAAATGGAAGAATTTATGGAACGTTTGCGGAAATAGGGGCGGGACAGGAAGTGGCTCGGAATTTCTTTACGGCAGGTGCAGCATCAGGAACTATTGCCAAATCAATGTCTGCTTATGATATGGCTTTTAGTGATTCAATTTATGGTATTGAAGAAACAAAAAGATACGTAAGCCAGTCCCGCCTTGAAAAAATGCTTGATCATGAGTATAAACTTTTAACGGAAAGATTGATAGGGCCTAAATATGAAAATCGGCATCTTTTCGCCTTTGCCAATACGGTAACTACCTTAAACTTTAGTAAAACAAATGATCCTCATGGTTGGATTGGTGTTCGTTTTCAAGATGAGCCAGGAGGAGAATCTAATGATATCATTTTCCATGTTCGCTTATTGGATAGTGATGCAAATCTTCAACAAACTGTTTTAGGTATTTTAGGGGTAAATCTTTTATATGCTGCTTATTATTACATAAGCGATATGCAAACCATGATTGAATCCCTGGTTGATAATCTATCTTCCGGATCGGTTGAAATTGATTTGGTAAAGGTAAAGGGGCCAGCCTTCAAGAATGTTAACGAACGCTTACTGAATCTTTACTTGGTAGCAAAAGAATTCTCCAGTGCGGCAATTTTTAATCCTGAGGGAAAGACTTTACAAGCCAAGGATTTCTTATATAAGAAAGATATTATAATTTTGAGAACCAAGTACCGGCAAAAATCTAATCCCAATTTTGATTTATTCAATTTAGCGATAGATGAATTTAAACGCAATTGTGATATTGATGATTCGGGTTTGGTAGTGATGATAGAAGTATTGATGTCGAATGTACTGGAAGACCATCCCGAATTAAGTAATGAGGATTTAAGATACTTTGCCGAGCGTGCCGAAAATTTATGCGCTACGGGCAACCATGTTATTGTTTCTAATTTTTCCCGTAATAATATTCTCGCCGAATTTTTGGCTCAGTTTAAACCGAAAAATGTAGGTATTTCAAGTAATATTTCAAACTTGAAAAATATTTTTAATTCAAAGCTATATGGTAATGATTATACCGATGAATTATTGGCCTATGTCAGTGGAATGTTTAGCAAGAATGTTAAACTATATGCTTATCCTTACCTCAATAAAAAGGAAAATAAAATTATTACCACCAAAAATATGCCTGTATCAGTAGAAGCTAAGCCTTTATTTGATTTTTTGATTCAAAATCAATACATTATCGATATTGAGAATTATGATGAACGATTCGTTAAAACGGTATAGCCTAAATAAGTTAAACGTTTTAACGAAGTAGGGAGATTAATTATCTATCTGGGAAAAGTTCATGATAAGATGGTGCCTTGAAAAAAGCTGTGTATAACGCTGCGATAACGATAATGCTTAATACAATATAACCCCACTTTCTGTTTTTCTTATCCTTTTTTATAATCCAAAAAAGAAAAACAACCATAGGAACTACAAAAATAGTAAGGAAGAAGAGGCTTGGTGTGTCCATTTCGTTTTTTTTTAGAATAACAAAAGTCGCTATAAATCTTGATTAAAAAAATTAATCGACTGTCCAACGTGTTAAGGGCGCCACGTCCTGAGTTGTAAAGTCTTTCTTTAAAAATTTGTAATATCCAGCAATGCTTACCATGGCAGCATTGTCTGTACAATATTCAAACTTTGGAATGAAAATATTCCATTTATTTTTTGCTCCCATTTGCTCCAAACTTGTTCTCAGGCCGGAATTAGCTGAAACTCCACCTGCGATGGCAATATGTTTAATGCCGGTTTCATAAGCAGCTTTTTCTAATTTATTCAGCAGGATACTAACAATTCTGCTTTGAACGGATGCACAAATATCAAATAAATTTTCTTGTATGAAATTGGGACTTTCTTTTATATTTCGTTGAATAAAATACAGAATTGACGTTTTTAAGCCGCTAAAACTAAAATTTAAACCAGGAATCTTTGGCTCAGGAAAAGAAAATACATCTGCTCTCCCATTTTTTGCATATTGGTCAATTAACGGCCCACCGGGATAAGGAAGACCCAATATTTTAGCTGTTTTATCAAAAGCTTCCCCAGCAGCATCATCCAGTGTTTGTCCTAATAATTCCATTTCAAAATAATCGTTCACTTTAACAATTTGAGTATGTCCTCCAGAAACAGTAAGGCATAGAAATGGAAAGGCGGGTTTGGGATCGTCTATAAAATGTGCTAGAATATGAGCCTGCATATGGTTTATCTCAATGAGAGGAATGCTTTTAGCTAAAGCAAATGCCTTTGCAAAAGAGGTTCCAACCAATAAAGAGCCTAATAAGCCAGGTCCTCTTGAAAAAGCTACTGCATCTATATCATTTTTATGTATTTTTGCCTTGATAATCGATTGTTCTACTGCAGGAATAATATTTTGTTGGTGTACTCGTGATGCAAGTTCTGGTACAACCCCACCATATTTTTCATGAACTGTTTGATTTGCAATAATATTTGAGTAGATTTTACCGTCTATACAGATAGATGCCGAAGTTTCATCACAAGTTGATTCGATGCCGAGTATGGTTGCCAATTGCTTTTAGTTTAATTAAATACAAAAATATCAAAAAAGTAATAAAAATAGCATTATGGGTATTACTTGGTTTTGTAATACTGCTTGTAGCTTTAACACTTTTGCTTCAATTTAAGCCCGTACAAAATTTTATTGCTAATAAAGCGTCTCAATACCTTTCCAAAGAGCTTCAAACTTCGATTCAATTGGAGTCCATTTACTTTAGGCCATTTAATTCGATTCAGATTAAAAAATTCTATATCGAAGACCAGGAACAAGATACGCTTTTATATTTTGATGAGTTTCAAGCCAAATTGGATTTAAGCTCCATTTGGAATTCCAAAATTACTATAAATGATCTGAAAGTTAAAAATGGCAAGGTTTTTATCAAGAGGCAGCTTGATTCCACTACTAATTTTACATTTATTCAGAATTATTTTTCTCCAAAAAGTACGGTAAATAAAAAGCCTGGAAGGAAATTAGATTTAATCTTACCCACTGCAACGCTGGATAATATTGATTTTCGTTACAGAAATTACTTTTCTAAAGTACCTGTAAAAGGTATCAATTTTAATGATATTCATATCTATGCTTTAAGCGGTAAGCTTAATGCTATTGATTATGTTAACCATATTCTTCAAACTTCTGTTCAGAATTTGACATTTAAGGAAAAGAGTGGTGTTTTCGTAAAAAATTTAAGTACAAAAGCTACTGTAGATTCTAATCGGATGGAATTCGCTCAATTGAATCTGGAATTAAATTCCAGTTACTTACGCGATTATGTTTTATTGGAGTATAAAGACTTTTCTGCCTTTTCTGATTTCATTCACCAGGTATCTATAAAAGGAAACTTGAAAAATTCAAGAGTAATCTCTAAGGATATTGCTTTTTTCGCTCCGCAAATTGATGTTACCAATTTTGATGTATTGATTAATGGAAGTTTCACCGGAAAAGTTGATGATCTGCAGGCAAAAAAGGTTCAGATAAGAACTGGGAAACAAACCTGGCTTCAAGGTGATATTTCTATAAAAGGATTGCCGGAAATTGATCAGACGCTTTTTGATATGAATGTTTCTCAATTAATAAGCACCCGGAAAGATTTGGAAAAACTTCTAGCAAATTTAAGCGGAAAGGATTTATTTGAACTGCCTGTAATTTTTGATCGTTTGGGTAAACTCAGCTATCAGGGTAGGGTCACTGGTTTTTATAATGATTTTATAACTAAAGGAATTTTTAAAACCAACCTGGGAGATGTTATTGCAGATATTAATTTAGAGCTCCAGGGTAATGGGAGGTATAGTGGTGAATTGTTAACAAATAATTTCAATCTGGGTGATCTGCTTCAGAATGAAGAATTGGGCTTCGTTTCATTACGGGCCAATGCAGAGGGAGAAGGGTTTTCGTTGAAAAATCTACGCGAAGATGTGCAAGCAACTGTCAGCTTTTTTGATTTTAAAGGATATAGGTATCAGAATATTTTAGTTGATGGCACCCTCATTGAGCAGAAATTTGCTGGAAAGATTAATGTAAATGATAAAAACCTGATTGTTGATTTTGATGGAGGATTAGATTTAAATCGAGATTTGCCTGAATTCAATTTTGTTGCTCAGGTAGATAAGATTGATTTAAATAACTTAAATTTTTCAAAAGATACATTAATCATGTCTGCCAATATAGAAAGTGATTTTATTGGGGATAATCTGAATAATATTATCGGGAAATTATTCGTCTCTGATTTAAGCATTGAAAAATCCGGACAAACCACTTTAATAGATTCTCTTTTGTTACTTGCCGATGGAAGTGGAAACACCCGATCGGTAGCCATTCAATCGAATATCTTAGATGCTACAATTAATGGAGAGTTTGATTTGAATACTTTCCCCTCTTACTTTAAATCGGTTGCCAAAAAATATATTCCTTCTTGGGAAACTGAGATCAAGGAAGGAGGCCTACAGGAATTCGATGTTGAGCTTGTATTGAAAAATTTTGAACCTATTGCCCTGGTATTTGCGCCAGATGTAACCATTCCTGAAGAGGTTTTAATTACTGGCAGGTTTTCTTCTGAAAATGGAACGGCTTATCTAAATGGTTTAATTCCTATTATAACGTATAAAGGTATTAAGGTAAATAATTTAATATTTGACCAAACTACCAATGATCAATATCTGAATTTTTTCGTTACTTCTGACCGGATTGATATTACAGATAGTTTATATATCAATAATGTCAATTTTGCAAACGTTCTAAGGAATGATAGCCTGAATTTTAATATTAAACTATCAGATCTTAATGCTAAAAACCAGTTGGATTTAAACGGTTTGGTTGAATTTGGCGAGCATGCTTCCACCCGTCTGAGTTTATTACCATCGGATATTATTATAAATCAGGAAGAATGGCGAATTCAAGAGAAGGTGAAATTTGATTTCGATGACGGCAAGACTATAATCAATGATTTGGAGTTAACTCAAGGGAGCCAGATGGTAAATATCAATGGTGCCATTTCCAGTCAGGTAGATGACGTATTAACGATTAATTTTCAAGATTTCTCCTTAAAAACGCTTAACCCGCTTTCATTGTCAGCAGGAATTGAATTGGCTGGTTTAATGAATGGGAATGTTGAGATTAGATCGATTTTGAAAAATCCATTTATACAAAGTGATATTCAGGCTAAAGGTATTCAATATAACCAAACAGCTATTGGTGACTTGGTGCTTAAGGCGGATCTTGATCAAACGACCAAACTGGTTAATTTGGCAGCTGAGATAAAGAATGAAGGGCAACAATCGCTTTTTGTTAGAGGTACTTATAATGCCTTATTAGAAGAAAACTCGCTTAAATTAGCGATGCGCTTAAATGATAGTGAGCTTATTCTATTTGAACCCTTTTTACGTAAACTAGTTTCCGATCTTTCCGGAACAGCAACTGCCGACTTATTCATCACAGGCACGCCTTTTAATCCGAAAATTAATGGGAAAGCAAGATTGAAAAATGCGGGATTAGTGGTTAACTATCTTAAAACTCCCTATATCATTGATGATGAAGTTCAAATTGAAAATAGCACCATTCTATTAAAGGATCTGGTTATCACGGATAAAAATGAACATACCGCAACTGCAAATGGAACGGTTGATATGAGTACGCCTTTAAATCCAACCATTCATATAGAAATTAATACTGAAAATTTTATGGTATTAAATACTACTGCCCGTGACAACCCGCTATATTATGGTTTAGCTTATGGGACAGGGAATTTCTCTTTTCAGGGCCCCACGGATAACATGGATATAAAAATTCAAGCGCGAACCAATGAAGGTACTATTATTAATATTCCTTTAAATGCAGCAGGAACAATAATTGATCGGGATTTTATAACCTTCGTGAGTAAAGATTCTTCAATCGTTCCGGCTAAAACCAATTATTTCCAAGGCTTAACAATGACCATGGATTTATCAGTAAATTCGGATGCTAAAATCAATATTTTCACAGATTTGGGACAGCTCTCTGGTAAAGGTGAAGGTTTGATATCAATGAATATTACAAGTTTAGGCGATTTTGAAATGTTTGGTGACTATGCTATACAGGAAGGAGAATTTGAATTCACCGCCCAAGACTTTATTAATAAGATTTTTGAAATCAATAGGGGAGGATCTATTCGTTGGACAGGCAATCCAACCGAAGCACTGATTAATTTGACAGCAATTTATCAAGTTCGAACAAGCGTTAGTCCGCTTTATGCAGCAGCCGGTAGAAGCGGTACCGACCAACGGGTGTTAGCACAAGCCGAAATGATCTTGAATGGAAATCTTTTACACCCGGAAATTTCATTTGGTTTGGATTTCCCAACCGATTCATATGTAAAAGATGACCTGCAAAGTTATTTAAGCGATGCAAACAACGTCAACCAACAAGCGCTAAGTTTAATTGTACGACGGAGCTTTGCACCGGGAACCGGAACAGATTTAACAAGGGAACTTAACACCACCGTATTTAGTGCAGGTACTGAATTGGCATTTAATCAACTTAATAATATTATTTCCCAATCGTTGAATCTTAATTTCGTCGATTTCAATATTCGTTCTTTCAATGAAGCAAGCGCCTCAATCAGGTTGCTGAACGACCGGCTTATTTTAACTGGGGGTGTTACGGACCGACGCGGTCAATTGAATGATTTTAATGTATTTGGAAAGGATGTAGCGAGCGATGTGGAAGCACTATACTTGATTCGGAAAAGTGGGAATCTGTTATTTAGAGCATCCAATCGCTTAAGCAATCGGAACTTTTTGAATCGTGAAGATGAGTATGTAAGTGCTTTTGGTTTAGTTTATCGGCAAGAGTTTGATACTTTTGGTGAATTCTTTAGAAGAATTATCTCGATTAAGCCTAAAAAACCCGTTACTGGTTCTTCTTCAAAAGCAGATTCTACAACAATTAAAAAAGATGTTCTTCCTAATTAAGGTATCCTGTTCTTTTAAGAAAGGATACCCGATTTTACAGACTCTTCCAAT
>Ga0160445_100423_pt1 | contig 22842 bp, 24 predicted proteins | sample HID1972M_E1MG_FD_108215 | JGI IMG/M metagenome (GOLD analysis project Ga0160445, IMG submission 108215) | Enriched pill bug-associated microbial communities from UW Madison campus, WI, USA - HID1972M_E1 MG | ecosystem: Host-associated > Arthropoda: Insects > Digestive system > Unclassified ... | reverse complement strand
TCCTTCGTGGCTGAGAAAGGCCAAAAGGGTATGCAAGCTGCACAGGTTCGCCCAGAGTAATTTCTCGGCGCACTAAAAAAACCCCGTCCATGTGACGGGGTTTTTTATGCCTGCAACAAAAGCCTTGTGAAATCAGCCGCAGTTGACGCGGGTGATCACCAGGTTGTTGTCGGTGTTGAGGTTCAAGCGATCGGAACGGTACTCAAGCGTGATCATGTCGTTCGGCTTGAGGAAGCGCGCATTTTGCACGCCTGCTTTGGTGCGGGCTTGCTCCAGCAGTTCCGGCGAGGCTTTCTTGCCGATGGTGAATTGCGCTGCCGAAGCATCACAGCGGCTGTGTCCAGCTTCGGTCGCCACGGTATCCTTTGCCGACTCGCTGGAGGTCGTGCTGCAACCGGCCAACATGGCAGCAGCCATAAGTGCACCCAGTGTCGCGAACTTCAAAGGCATGAAGCCTCCTTATTTCAAAAAGTTAAGCTGAGATCGTGCGACCGCCATTCCGGCGTTTGGTTTCACGGCCAATGCCATCACCCTGCCCCACGATCGGAAAAACGCCGAGTGTGCCTGAGCGGCGTTCATGTCTTCATCAATCAATCGTGACTGAATATTAACGGCGCTCAATAGACGTCGATGTAGTCAAACGGCGGATTCGGCCAGTTGTCCTTGAGCGCGTTGAAAATCTGCATCACCCAGACCTCATCACTGGCCGCGACATTGCCCACATAGCCCGAGCCCTTGGCCCAGGTTTCGAGGCGAAATAACAGCCCGTCGATATCCTGCCCACCGGTAATGCCCGAAGAAAGGTAAGCGATGCCGCCCTTGGTTACGCGCAGTTGCGTGTGTTCGTCATCACTGGCTGAAGCGAGCAACTGGCGCACCGCGTCGAGCGTAAGGCCGTCAGGGGTATTCAAATCGATCTGCACAGCACGATCCTTGGAAAGCCGGAAAAGACCAAGTGTCGCATAGCGCTCCGCTCATGCCTAAGTCGCAGTGCCAAACGCCCGACAAAATGGTTAACTCGGCACACAGACTTCCCGACTTTTCGAGCGCACCTCATGACCACCATCAGCATCGACGCCGACATCAAAGCCAAATGGGCAGACGGACACAGCTCCTATAGTCCGGGGACGACGGAAGAATTGGCGCTGATCGGGATCGATTTATTGGTCAAAGAGCTGGGCACGGAAGCGGCCAAGCAATTCATCAAGCAGATTTTTGAGCGTTACCCGAGCGAACAGGTCGAGCACGCAGAGAAAGGGTAAACACCCGCAGGCTTGCACCTGCGGGCTTAAGACTTATTTCAAGCGCTTCAGACGCTCGGTCAGCAAGTCGAAGAAACCCTGAGCGTCACCGTTTTCAACCCAAAAGGCATTTTTCGGCGCTTTCAGGCCGTCATACCAGTCAACAACGGTCTGGCCGAAAGTCGGGCCTTCACGGCTATCAACCACGACATTCACCGAACGACCGGTGAACAGTTCAGGCTTGAGCAGGTAAGCGATGACGGTAGCGTCATGCACCGGGCCACCCGGGATGCCGTAATGCTCCATGTCGCCTTTGATGTACTCGTTGAGGATGTCGCCAACAATCTTGCTCGCATTGTTGTTGAGCGCAGCGATCTGCTTCAGGCGTGCGTCACTGGTGAGGATCTTGTGGGTCACGTCCAGCGGCAAGTAGGTCAGTTTCACGCCGCTTTTGAGTACCACTTCAGCCGCTTGCGGATCGGCAAACAGGTTGAATTCGGCCACCGGGGTGATATTGCCGCCATTGAAGTGCGCACCGCCCATGATCACCACTTCCTTGATGCCCTGCACAATCTCGGGCTCCTGGATCAGCGCCAGCGCCAGGTTGGTCTGCGGGCCGAGCATGGCGATGGTAATGCTGTGCGGCTTGGCGCTCTTCAGGGTATCGATCAAGTAGTTGACAGCATTGCCTTGCGCCAGGCCTTTTTTCGGCTCATGCACGGTGACACCCGAAAGGCCTTCCTTGCCATGGATGTTTTCGGCGTAGATCGGCGTGCGCATCAGCGGCTTCGGTGCACCGGCGTAAACCGGCACATCCTCGCGCCCTGCCCACTCGCGGGCCAGACGTGCGTTACGCGAGGTTTTGTCGAGACGCACGTTGCCGGCGACGGTGGTCAGCGCGCGAATATTCAGCTCTTCTGGCGAGGCCAGTGCGAACAGCAAAGCGACCACATCGTCAGCACCCGGGTCGGTGTCGATGATCAGGTCGATTTTTTCCGCCGCCTGAGCGCCGGTGGCAGTGATGACGGACAAAAGCAGCAGACTCCGGAGCAAATGGTGCAGTTTCTGAGCATAGCGTTGCATGGCGCATTCCTTGTGCTGGTGAAATCAAAAGTTAGAAGGTGACCCCGGCGACCAGCACGATGTTGCAGTACGGCTGGCATTCGCCCGTACGAACAATCGCTCGCGCCTGTCGGCTAAGCACCTTGAATTGCTCATGACTGAGCAGATCGCGGCGCCCCAAAGCGCCCTCTTCGTTCAACGCGTCCAGCGTATTCAGCGCCGTCGGTTGCTTGTCGAAAATTTCTTTCGCCAGCGCATGGCTTTCCACCTGCATCTCGCTGAGCACGACTTTCAGCGTGCTGACGAAATCCGGCACGCCATGGGTCAGCGCCAGATCGATCAGCTCGACACCCGGCGGCACCGGCAGCCCGGCGTCACCGATGACGACCATGTCGCCATGGCCCAGGGAGGCGATCAGTCGCGACAGGGCGACGTTGAGCAGAGGAGTCTTTTTCATGCGGGTTTAAACGCCTGTACGTCGGATTGGGTGGGAATGGACGGTTGCGCGCCAGCGCGAGTGACCGACAGCGCGGCGGCAATCTGCCCGTAGCGAATGGCTTCGGTCTCGGACTTGCCAGCGGCCAGCCCAGCGGCGAAACCACCGACAAAGGTGTCCCCCGCCGCCGTGGTGTCGACGGCTTTCACCTTCGGCGCAGGGAAATGCTCAAAGCTTTGACCGTTGGCGAACAGCGAACCTTGCGCGCCGAGGGTGATGATGACTTTGCCCGCACCCATGGCGATCAGGTGGCTGGCCGCTTTTTCTGCGGACTCCAGCGAGTCCACCGGCAATCCACTCAACGCGGTCGCTTCGCTTTCGTTGGGAATCAGGTAATCAATGGCGGTGAACCAGTCAGCGGGCAGCGGGCGGCTAGCCGGTGCCGGATTGAGGATCACGGTTTTGCCGAGTGCGCGGGCACGTTTGAGCGCATGGCCCACGGTTGCGTCGGGAATTTCCAGTTGGCAGATGACCACGTCGGCCGCCTGCAACACCGCATCGAACTGGTCGATCACCGCAGGCGTCATCGCGCCATTGGCACCGGCGACGATAACAATGGCGTTCTGACTGTTGTCATCGACCACGATCAACGCCACACCGCTGGAATCCTCAACGACACTCACTGCCTGGCAATCGATCTGCTCGGCCAGCAAGGCGTCGCGCAATTGCACGCCATAGTCATCGCTGCCCACGCAACCGACCATCGCCACCTGCGCGCCCAACCGGGCAGCAGCGACGGCCTGATTGGCACCCTTGCCGCCGGAAACCGTGGCGAAGGAATGACCGATCAGCGTTTCACCGCCGACGGGAAGGCGTGGCGCCCGGGTCACCAGATCCATGTTCAGGCTGCCTATTACCACTACATTTGCTGGCATACATCACTACTCGTCAATTCGGTTTCAGCGGTATTCGGTGAACACGCCGGACAGCGGCGCGGTCGATTCGCGCAGGACAATACTCGGGGTCACGATGCGTTGATCGGTGCCCAGATTCGGGGTGGCAATCCTTCGCAGCAGTACTTCGGCCGCCATCTCGCCCAGTTGCAGGATCGACTGGCCGACGGTGGTCAGCGCCGGGTACACGTAACGGCTCATCTGGATATCGTCGAAGCCGATCACCGACAACTCGCTCGGCACGCGCACGTTGCGTTCAGCCGCCGCGCGCAACACGCCGATACCGATCATGTCGTTACCGGCGAAAATTGCGCTCGGCGGATTGCTTTCGAGCAGGATCGCCGCCGCGTTGTAGCCGCCGGTGCTGGTGAAATCGCTTTCCAGCATGCGTTCCTGCCGGACTTCGATACCGGCCTCTTTCAGCGCTCGGCAATAACCGGCCTGACGCATCTGCGCCACGCTGGTAGTCGCCGGGCCACCGATGGTGGCGATGTCGCGATGGCCCAATTCCAACAGGTGGCGAGTCGCGAGGTAAGCGCCGTATTCGTGGTCGATGCGCACCAGATCCGCGTCGACACCGTCCAGTCCCCGGTCGACGATGACCATCGGCGTTTTAACGCCGGCCAATCCTTGCGCCAGACCGCTGTCACCCCCGGCGGAGGCGACGATCAAACCGTCGATGCGTTTTTCCAGCAGCACGCGTAAATAACTGCGCTGCTTTTCCGGGTTGTCGTCGGAGTTGCAGAGGATCACGCAGTAGCCGTTGCGCTCGCAATAATCCTCGATGCCCCGCGCCAGCTCGGCGAAGTACGGGTTGAGACTGTTCGGCACCAATAGGCCGATGGTCGCGGTGGTTTTGGCTTTCAGTGAGCGCGCCACGGCACTCGGCACGTAGTCGAGGCTTTTGATCGCTGCTTCGACTTTCAGCCGCACTTCCTGGCTGACTGGCCGGGTTTTGTTCACCACATGGGACACGGTCGTGTAGGAAATCCCCGCGAGCGCCGCCACATCCTTGATCGTTGCCATATTTCTTTCTCAGCCCCGTCGACTGGCGCGTTGACTGCGATAGGTGTCGAGCACCACAGCAATGACGATCACCGCACCGGTGATGATGCGCTTGGTCGGCTCGCTCGCGCCAATTTGCGCCAGACCGGCCGCCAGCACCGAGATGATCAATACGCCAAAGAACGTGCTGATCACCGAACCGCGTCCGCCCATCAGGCTGGTGCCGCCGATGACCACGGCCGCAATCACTTGCAGCTCAAGGCCGGAACCGGCGTTCGGATCCGCCGCTTCCAGACGCGAAATCTGAAACAGCGCCGCGATACCGGCCAGCAACCCCATCAGGCTGAACACCAGAATCTTGTACGGCTTCGGATTGATCCCGGCGAGACGCACGGCCTCTTCGTTGGTGCCGATGCCGATCAGGTAGCGACCGAACACAGTGCGGGTCAACACCGCTTGGGCAATGATGATCACCAGCAAGGCAATGATGAACGACGGCGAGATACCGAACGCCACTGGATTCGACAGCCAGGCGAACGAATCACCGATGTACGCGGTGCGCGACCCGGTCATCTGATAGGCCAGACCCCGAGCCATTTCCAGCACACCGAGGGAGACGATGAACGACGGAATGCGCCAGGCCACGGTGATCGAACCGGTGACGGTACCGGCCAGTGCTGCCACTGCCATGCCGAGCAACGCCGAAGGCAACACCCCCCAGCCCCAACCGAGAATCGCCACGCTGACCGTCGACGCCGCCAGCGCCAGCACCGAACCCACTGAGAGGTCGATGCCGCCGATGATCAGCACGAACGTCATGCCGACCGCCAGCACCATCAAGTCCGGAATCTGGTTGGCCAACGTGCTGAAAGTGTTATAGGACAGAAAATGGCTGCTCAAGACCGAGAACAGCGCAATCATCGCCAGCAAAGCCCCGGCCAGGCCCAGATAAGTGCCCAGACCGTAGAAATTGCCACTACGTTTGCTGGCAGGAGATGCAGTTTTCATGGGAGATCCCTAGGCGCCGCTTCGTTGAGCAACGCATCACGTTTTTGGTAGCCGGCGAATGCGGCGGCAAGCAAATCATCCTGAGTCCAGCTGTCACGCTCGAAGGTGTCGATCAGGCGCCCCGCCGACAGCACGCCGATGCGGTCGCAGATCAGCATCAACTCACGCAGATCGCTGGAGACCACCACCAGCGCTTTGCCCTGGCGAGTCAGTTCGCCGAGCAATGCATAAATGTCGAATTTGGCGCCGACGTCGATGCCTCGGGTTGGCTCGTCGAACAGCAGTACCGAGCAATCGCGCTCCAGCCAACGGCCGATCACGACCTTCTGCTGGTTGCCACCGGACAACTCTGAAACAAGCTGTGTCGGGCTCGAACTGCGGATACGCATGGCGTCGATCTGACGCTTGGCCAAGGCGATTTCATCGCTGTTATTAACGACGCCGCCACTGGAAATTTCCGGCATATTGCCCAGCGCAATGTTGGCACTGATCGACTGACTGAGCAGCAGCCCTTCGCCCTTGCGATCTTCGGTGATCAGCGCGATGCCGTTGCGCACAGCATCAACCGGCGAACGCACGCTGACTACTTTGGCGGGCGAACCGAGGGCGATGGTGCCGCTGTCGGCAAGATCCGCACCGAAGATCAGCCGCAGCAGTTCCGTGCGCCCTGCCCCGATCAATCCGGAAATCCCGTAGATCTCGCCAGCGCGCACTTCGAAGGAAACGTCGCGAACCTTGTCGGAGCGAGTCAGGCCGGTGACCGTTAACGCCGGCTCGCCAATATTGCGCGCGCCCATGTCGATGTGTTCGCCCAGTTCGCGACCGACCATCAGCGTGACCAGTTGCTCGCTGTTGTAATTGGCCATCGGCTCGACGCAGACCAGATTGCCGTCACGCAGCACGGCAATGCGCTGCGCCACACGGGCAAGCTCTTCGAGGCGATGGGAAATGTAGATGATCGAGACGCCGCGCGCCTGCAATCGGGTGATCTGCTCAAAAAGCATTTCGACTTCGCGCGCCGTCAGCATCGCGGTCGGCTCATCGAGAATCAGCACATGGCAATCGCCGATCAGGTTGCGGGCGATTTCAACCATCTGCTGATGACCGATGCCCAACTCGCCGACCAGTGTGTCCGGATCGATCGCGTCGAGGCCGACTTGCGCCATGGCTTCGATCGCCGCTTTGCGCAGTTGCTTGCGGCTGATCCAGCCACCGTTGCTCGGCAAGTTGTCGAGAAACAGGTTCTCCGCCACCGACAAGGTCGGCAACAAATTGAGTTCTTGCATGACCATGCGCACGCCAAGCTCTTCGGCCTGAGTACGACTGCCCGGGCGATAGTCCTTGCCCTGAAACTGCATCTGGCCGGTGGTCGGAGTGACCAGTCCGCCAATGATTTTCGACAAGGTGCTTTTGCCGGCGCCATTCTCGCCGGTCAACGCCAGCACTTCACCGCGCATCAGCGTCAACTCGATGCCGGTCAGCACCGGTTGCGCATAGGTCTTACCGATACCGCTGACCGAGAGGACAGCGTTCGGGGCGGAAACTGACATAAAAACTCTCCATGCGCTCGCCCGGACGGACGAGCGCCGTTGTGCCGCCAGAAGACTTACTTGGTGACCAGCTCGACCGGCGTTTCGATCACGCCATTCGGGCCGCTGTCGACTTTCTCGCCTTTGATGATCTTCAGCGCAGTCTCGATGCCGAATACCGCTTGTTTGGCAGCGTATTGATCAGCAGTGGCGAGCACACGACCGTCCTTCAGCATCGGCTTGATCGCGTTGATGTTGTCGTAACCAACGACCTGCACCTGACCAGCCTTGCCGGCGGCACGTACGGCGGAGACGGCGCCAACGGCCATGCTGTCGTTACCGGCCAGCAGTGCTTTGACGTCCGGGTATTCGCTGAGGATCGAGGCGGCAACCTTGTTGCCTTTGTCGATTTCCCAGTCGCCGGATTGCAGCGAAACCACTTTGATCTGCGCCGCGTCCATCGCGTCCTTGAAGCCCGCGGTTCGTTGCTGGGCGTTGGTGGTCGTCGACACACCTTCAATAATGCCGACTTCGTCACCGGCCTTGAGCTGCTTGGCCAGGTATTCACCGACCAGACGCGCGCCTTTACGGTTATCCGGGCCTACGAAAGGCACGCTGATGTTTTTGCTTTTGACGATTGCCGGATCAAGCTGATTGTCGATGTTGATCACGGTAATACCGGCGTCGACGGCTTTCTTGATTACCGGCACCATGGCCTTGGAGTCAGAAGGCGCGATCACCAATGCGTTGACCTTGGCGAGAATCATCTGCTCGACGATGCGCGTCTGGCCGGCGGTATCGGTTTCGTCTTTGATGCCGTTGGAGATCAGGTCGAAATCGGCGGAGTGTTCTTTCTGGTAGGCCTTGGCGCCGTCTTCCATGGTCAGGAAGAATTCGTTGGCCAGGGATTTCATGACCAGTGCGACTTTAGGTTTTTCGACAGATTCGGCGAACGCCGAGGAGACAGGTAGCGCGGCGGCGGTGGCAGCCAGCATAGCGACAGCAAGAAGACGTCCAGCGAATGGCAGCTTCATGGGTTCACTCCGATCTTATGATTATTGTGAGCAAAGGTTGCGCTGGCGTAAGCTGCGTAGTCGTCCCTACAAGGGAAACCAGCCGATAAAGCCGCGCAAACGTTTGCGTAGACCGAACTATGCGAATCCCGCCGACATTTGTCAATAAACAGAAATCAGTATTTTGCGGCAGGGCAAGTCATCGGACTCGCCCTCTTCTCATGCCGTGGTATTGACCACGCTGCCGGTGCTCGAACCCTTGGCCAACTCTTTGACCAGGCTGCCGGCCACTTGCATAAGTGCGGCATTGGTATCAGCGATCTGCCCTTGAATCGACATGACAATGGTGGCCTTGGCTTCCGGAGTTGAATAGCTCGCGGCTTGCGCAGCGGCCAATTGCTGCTGTTGTTCCTGCAACTGTTTTTGCAATTCCTGCAGGCGCTTGAGCAGCAGTTTCACGGTGACGCTTTGATTGCCGCCGCTGTCAGCCTTGCTCTCTTCCTGCGCCGGCCCGCCGGTTCTCACCGTTTTGCTATCAGCCTCTTCCTTGCCCACTGCATTGGGTGACGCTTCTGCATCCGCTTTGGCCAGCGCATCGATCGTTGCCGCCGTTTTACCACCGATGGTGACCGCGCCGGGGTTGGCAAAACCGACTGTCAGTGACATGTGAAACTCCTGAAAAAATGGATTCCTTGAACAGGCATCGGCCTGCCTGACGCTTTCTTTAATAAGACGCTGGAAACGACGGACTCCCGACAGGCAATCAACACCGCCATGCTTTTCGGTGAGCCGAACATAAAAGCCCGTTCTGTTCGGAAAGCCGGATATGCACTTGATTACGACACGCTATCAATCGAATAAATATTGATATAAATCATGAACTTAAACATTTTTTTCCAACACAGTACGGATGGTACAGATCCTGCTCCCTACCCCTGCACCCCGGCATCCAGATCGGCCGGGGCGCATCTAGATGAACCTGCATCAGCACCGTCTCACTACTAGAGAGAAAAATAATGAAATCTGCTTTCAACACTTTGGTTCCGGGCGCTTTGGCCCTCCTTATGCTCCTGCCCACCGTCCTTCAGGCAAAAGAAGTCGAAACCCAGACCAAACTCGCCAACGTCGTAGTGCTTGCCACGGGCGGCACCATTGCCGGCGCGGGCGCCAGCGCTGCCAACAGCGCTACTTATCAGGCCGCCAAGGTCGGCGTCGAGCAACTGATCGCCGGCATTCCGGAGCTGAGCAAACTGGCGAACGTGCGTGGCGAACAAGTCATGCAGATCGCGTCCGAAAGCATCACCAACGACAACCTGCTGCAACTCGGTCGTCGCGTCGCCGAACTGGCTGACAGCAAAGACGTCGACGGCATCGTCATCACCCACGGTACCGACACCCTCGAAGAAACCGCGTACTTCCTGAACCTGGTCGAGAAGACTGACAAGCCGATCATCGTTGTCGGTTCGATGCGCCCAGGCACCGCCATGTCCGCCGATGGCATGCTCAACCTGTACAACGCCGTGGCCGTGGCCAGCAGCAAAGACGCGCGCGGCAAAGGCGTACTGGTGACCATGAACGACGAGATTCAGTCGGGTCGCGACGTCAGCAAAATGATCAACATCAAGACCGAAGCATTCAAAAGCGCCTGGGGCCCGCTGGGTATGGTCGTTGAAGGCAAATCCTACTGGTTCCGCTTGCCAGCCAAGCGTCACACCATGGATTCGGAATTCGACATCAAGAACATCAAGAGCCTGCCTGACGTAGAAATCGCCTATTCCTACGGCAACGTAAGCGATACAGCCTACAAAGCCCTGGCCCAATCCGGCGCCAAAGCAATCATCCATGCCGGTACCGGCAACGGTTCGGTGTCTTCCCGCGTGGTGCCAGCGCTGCAAGAGCTGCGCAAGGAAGGCGTGCAAATCATTCGTTCGTCCCACGTCAACGCCGGCGGTTTTGTTCTGCGCAACGCCGAACAGCCTGACGACAAGTACGACTGGGTGGTTGCTCACGACCTGAACCCACAGAAAGCCCGCATTCTGGCGATGGTCGCGTTGACCAAAACCAACGACAGCAAAGAGCTGCAGCGGATGTTCTGGGAATACTGATTGACCTTCGCCCGGTCTTCTCTTGATCGGGCACACTTCACACCACTCGTTTACCGGGCGAGTGGTGTGAGGCTTACAACCCTTCTGCATTTTTCCTACAAAAAAATCGACTCGCCTTACATTAAAATCAAAAAACCGCTGTCAGAGGATTTTCTTGAATTTTAAGCAGTTGCGAAAATGCCTACAGTTAAATACTGTATGCACGTACAGCTTAATAAGGATAACCTCGTGGCCACCTCCCCTGATGCTCCTGACGCCTTTGAACGCATGGGTATGCGCGTTCAAAAGGTCATCAATTCCCCTACCGCACAAAAAGCCAAAGCCGCACTGATCTTCCGTCTGCCGGACGAGCCGATAGATGACTGGGAGCGTTTGCTTGAGGAAATCGACGAGAACGACAACGTCACCCTCGCCTATCGCGACGATGGTGGCGTGCAGATTTTTTGGGTTGTGCCGAAGGAAGATTGATTCAATGAGTGTCCGCTGTTTTGTTTTGCTGTTGTTGTCGTTCATCGCTTTTGGCGCACAGGCCGGAGCGCCACGCACGTTTTCTGAAGCCAAGAAGGCTGCGTGGAAGCTCTACGCGCCACAGTCCACGGAGTTTTATTGCGGGTGCAAATACTCCGGTAACAAAGTGGATTTGAAGGCCTGCGGTTATGTGCCGCGCAAGAACGCCAAGCGTGCGTCGCGCATCGAATGGGAACACATCGTCCCGGCCTGGCAGATTGGCCATCAGCGCCAATGCTGGCAGGACGGCGGCCGCAAGAATTGCACGCGCTACGACCCGACCTATCAGAAGGCCGAAGCCGATTTGCACAACCTGGTGCCGAGCATTGGCGAGGTCAACGGTGACCGCAGCAACTTCAGCTACGGCTGGCTGCCGGTGCAATCCGGTCAATACGGTTCCTGCCTGACCCAGGTCGATTTCAAAGCAAAGAAGGTCATGCCCCGCCCTTCGATTCGCGGCATGATCGCCCGCACCTATTTCTATATGAGCAAGCAATACGGCTTGCGCATATCGAAACAGGATCGGCAATTGTACGAAGCGTGGGACAAGACCTACCCGGTGCAAGACTGGGAGCGTCAACGCAATCAAAGCGTGGCGTGCGTGATGGGACGCGGCAATGAGTTTGTCGGCCCGGTGAATATGAAAGCCTGCGGTTGATCGAACGCGCGAAAGAAAAGGCCTCGAACGTGATGTTCGAGGCCTTTTTTGTGGCTAGCTGCCGGCCTTGTTGTAGCGCCAGTAACCCATCAGATTGAGCGACTCGCGTGGGATGCCGCAGTCTTTGATCAAGTACCTGCGCAAGCTCATCACTGCTGCGCTTTCTCCAGCGATCCAGCCGTAGAAACCTTCAGCGGCGGCCTCGGCAATTTCCCAGAGTATTTCTTTGTCGATATCGACGTCGGCGAGTTCGACAGCCCGACCGATGGATGAGGTGTGGATGGGTGGAACGGCTTTTCGCACCGCCTCAACCATCAATGTACCTGCGGTGGTTTTCTCGCGGATCAGCCACTCCACGGTCAGCCCCGGCCAATCGGGCACCGGCAGCATGTCCTGAGCGCTGTCGACTTCAAAGAACGCTTGAGTCTGGGGCGGAGCGGCTTTCGCGGCCAACACATCAAGAATGCCCATGGCAGCCGGCAACGCGGTGCCGTCGGCGACCAGCAGAACCTGATTAAGGATCTGCGGCGGCTTCCATTCGAAGCCTCCGGCGTCATTGGCCGAGAAGCGCCGGTCGGGCGCAAGGATCTGCATCGAATCCCCCGGTTGCGCACGAAGCGCCCAACGCGAGGCCGGGCCGGTTTCGCCGTGCAGGACGAAATCGATATCCACTTCGCCTTGTTCGGCGCGCAAATGGCGAATGGTGTAGGTGCGCATCGCCGGACGTCGATCAGCAATCATTGCCTTCAAGCGCGCGTACCAGCCTTCGCCTTGCGCAAGTCTGGCCGGCGAGCCGTCGGCCGCAGGGAAAAACAGTTTTACCCGCTGATCCGGTGCCCAAGTGGCCATGTCGTTCACCGAGGGATGGGCCAGGGTGATCCGCATCATGTGCGGGCTCAGTTGGGTTTTGCGTTGCAGGGTGACATCGAACAGCTTGTAGGGGTTGGAGGCCATGCGGAGCTCCTTTGGGGAATCGTGACTGACTCGTATAAGACGAGCCTGATCCGATGACCTTTAGGGCGCTCCGCTGAAAGGCAGGCTTACGGCGTGATCGGGTGCTCGATCACCACCGATTCAATATTTTGTTTCTTGGCTTTTACCAATGCCGCATCCACTTCTACTTTTCGCGCTTCGGCGTCGGCTTGCGAGTTGAACGGGCCGATCAGAATGCGCGGTTTGCCGCTGCTGTCTTTGATCACCGTCGGGATGAAAGCGTGCTCGATCAACCAGCCGCTCAGGTCGCTGACAGCCTGCGGGGTTTCGCCGCGCACTTCGAGATCCCATTGCGGTGCAGCCGCCGCTGCTGGCGCCGTCACTGCTGCCGTTTGTGGTTTCGGTGCCTCAACGTTTTTGCCTTCACCACACCCGGCCAATACCAGTGCCGCGACCATCCAGACCAATTTGCGCACAACGCTTTCCTCGAAATTCTCAAAGGCGCGATCTTAACATTCAAAAATACTTCGCGAGCCCCGCAAAATGGGCACAAAACAACGAGAATGATGATTGCAGCCTCTGTATAGTTACGCCCTGGGAATTAATGCCGCATCTGCGCGTCAGAAAGAGGCACCCAAACTGTGAGACTTCGCACTAATCTATACGTACCACCGACCTCTGCACTGTCTGAATCAGGTGCCCTACAAAGCAATCAAGGAGAAGACCATGCTGATACTCACCCGCAAAGTCGGTGAAAGCATAAACATTGGTGATGACATTACGATCACCATTCTGGGCGTAAGCGGCCAACAGGTTCGCATCGGCATCAACGCTCCAAAGAACGTTGCCGTACACCGTGAAGAGATCTATCAGCGCATTCAAGCTGGCCTGACCGCACCGGACAAGCCACAAACGCCCTGAGCCTCACAGCAGTCAGTAGCCAGTTAGCTTGCCCGAACGCAATGACTGGCTAAAGATTCATGCGCCGTCCTGCCATCCACCCCCACTTCGTTGGCCACGGCGCTTGATATGCTTTCCCGCCCCGCTTGATCCACCCTGCCCTCTGTTGAATCCGATACTACCCGCCAATCTTAAGGCTGGATGTCGGACGTTTCCGAGAGAGCACGGGGAATCCGCTCTCCTAGCCGAACGTCACCCCTCGCGCCATTCCTGTTGCGGCGACAACCATCAGCACCAGCAATAGCGCTTCAGCGTGACTGATTCGTGCATAGATTTTTGCCCGCCCGGTATCAATCGGCTTGCCCTTCGCCAAAGCGATCCGCCATTTGATCAACGTAATCATCGGCGCGAGCTCCATCAGCAGAATCAGCACAAACAACGTCATCTTCAGATGGAACAGCGGCTGATGCAGGTAATAGTCGGTGCCTTTTTCATACCCACCGAAGGCCCGCATCCCGCCGGTGATCAGCAGGATCAACGCAGAGACACCCCATAGATTGTCAGCGAGCAACACCCGCTTCACCTCTCCGGTTCCGGCAGCGAGTCGACTGAACGCCGTCCCGCGCGTCAGTACCGCCCAGAAGCCCAGGGCAAACGCCAGTAGATGAACCGCTGCAAGAAACCAGTGAACCAGCATCGAGACACTCCCATGAACAAGAGTAGAAAATCGGCCAGTCAGTAGTAGTCGAAAAAGTAGGGGTTTGCTCGCGCAGGTACGTGGGACTTGTTACGTCCTTGCGCAAGAAGAAGGGAGAAGCCAAATCGCAGGCAAAAAAAATCCCAAGCAGCTGATGGAAGCTTGGGATTTAAAAATGCATAAACCGTGGTGGTGAACGCGGGGCGAATGTTACTGAAATTCACAGTCTGTAACAAGGTGTTTTTGATAACCGGTTGGTTAAATAAAACCGTAACCCATTCAATATACGAATTATTTTTCATGGCCTCGGCGACGAACGGTGATCGCTTACCAAGGATTGGTTCGAATTTATAGATTCACAACTGGACCAGTTTTTACGAGCAACCCCGGAGCAGATTCCTTGGAAAGGTCGACTGCATTCGACTTAATCACTTTCCACGCCGAACAACTCACTCAGGCAGAAAAAATGAATTACCTGATTCGGCATTCGGTCAAGAATTGTGAACGCAGTAAATCTGACGAGGTGCAGTAATGACTATCGAAGCAGAGACACTCGTACAACTGACTGAAGCGCTCCAGCAACGCGGCATGACTTTGGTATCAGACGTTGCATTCATCCGAGCGCCCTACCGGCATAACCATCGCTGGGTTTGCAGCGTAGAGTAAATAATCGACTGGATCTGTCTGTGGCAGCAGTCAGGATTGGCGAAGATCATCGCTCCAAAACGGGCTTTGCAAAAGTTTTTGCAAATCGCAGACAACAAAAAAGGGCCCACCTTTCGGTGAGCCCCTCTAGACCGCCCAGCAGAGCGGATTTTGTTTGGTAGGCGCGATTGGACTCGAACCAACGACCCCCACCATGTCAAGGTGGTGCTCTAACCAACTGAGCTACGTGCCTGCTGTGAGGCGGCATTCTACGGAATTCCGGAGGGGTGTCAACACCTTTTTTTCACCTAACCCTATGAATATGCAAAATATTTAATTTCGAGTCGGCGACGAGGATTTTCCGGTGGCTGGCGGAGGTTTTTCAACTCGGGTAGGATCGATGCACTCGTAAAATATATTAAACAGAGGCTGCAGGATGGCGAACACCCCTTACCCAGAGTCCTATTACGCTGCGTCGGCCAATGCCGTACCGCCCCGCCCTGTTTTGCAGGATGACGTGGAGACGGACGTCTGTGTGATCGGCGCCGGGTATACCGGGCTGTCCTCGGCGCTGTTTCTGCTGGAGAACGGTTTTCGCGTGACGGTGCTGGAGGCGGCCAAGGTCGGTTTCGGCGCGTCGGGGCGCAATGGTGGGCAGATCGTTAACAGTTATAGTCGTGACATTGATGTGATCGAGCGCAGCGTCGGGCCGAAGCAGGCGCAATTGCTCGGGCAGATGGCGTTTGAGGGTGGACGGATCATTCGCGAGCGTGTGGCCAAGTACAACATTCAGTGCGACTTGAAGGACGGCGGCGTGTTTGCCGCGCTGACTGCCAAGCAGATGGGTCATCTGGAATCGCAGAAGCGCCTGTGGGAGCGCTTTGGCCATACGCAGCTTGAACTGCTGGATCAGCGCCGCATTCGCGAAGTGGTGGCGTGTGATCAATATGTCGGCGGCATGCTCGACATGAGCGGCGGGCACATTCATCCGCTGAACCTGGCGCTAGGCGAAGCGGCCGCCGTGGAGTCGTTGGGCGGCAGCATTTATGAGCAATCGCCCGCTGTGCGTATCGAGCGCGGCGCTAACCCGGTCGTGCATACGCCGCAGGGCAAGGTGCGGGCCAAGTTCATCATCGTCGCGGGCAACGCTTACCTCGGCAATCTGGTGCCGGAACTGGCAGCGAAATCGATGCCGTGTGGCACGCAGGTGATCACCACCGAGCCGCTGGGTGATGAGCTGGCGAAAGCGCTGTTGCCGCAGGATTACTGCGTCGAGGACTGCAACTACTTGCTCGACTATTACCGACTGACCGGCGACAAGCGTCTGATCTTCGGCGGCGGGGTTGTTTACGGCGCCCGGGATCCGGCGAACATCGAAGCGATCATCCGTCCGAAAATGCTCAAGGCGTTTCCGCAGCTCAAGGATGTGAAGATTGATTACGCCTGGACAGGAAATTTCCTGCTGACCTTGTCGCGTTTACCGCAGGTTGGGCGGCTGGGTGACAACATCTATTACTCGCAGGGCTGCAGCGGCCATGGCGTGACGTACACGCATCTGGCGGGCAAGGTGTTGGCTGAGGCATTGCGCGGTCAGGCTGAGCGTTTTGATGCGTTTGCGGATTTGCCGCATTACCCGTTCCCGGGCGGGCAGATGTTGCGCACGCCGTTTGCGGCGTTGGGGGCTTGGTATTACGGGTTGCGGGATAAGTACGGTTTTTAAATTCGAGCTATGGAAACCCTGTGGTGAGGGGATTTATCCCCGATGGGTCGCGCAGCGGCCCCAAAAAATGGGACTGCTACGCAGTCCATCGGGGATAAATCCCCTCGCCACAAATGCACCTACCACCTAATCAGAGCTGGTCGCGAGCGATACCGCTACGAATCCGCAGGATATCGGCGAGTACCGCCAAGGCAATCTCCGCCGGCGTCTTGCTGCCAAGGTTAAGCCCGATCGGCGCATGAATTCGCGCCAACTCACTCTCCCCCAGCCCGCCAATCCGGCGCAGGCGCTCAAAGCGTTTCTGCGATGTCTGCAGCGAACCCATCACGCCAATGTAGAACGCTTCGGTACGCACTGCCTCCATCATCGCCAAATCGTCAATGCGCGGATCGTGGGTCAGGGCCACCACCGCCGTATCACGGTGGCAGCCACCATCGGCAATAAACACCGATGGCAGTTGCCGACGAATTTCCACGCCATTGAGCACCACACCTTCAAGCACTTCATCGCGCGGATCGCAGAGAATCACTTCAAAGCCGAGACCGACCGCAAACTCGGCACACGCCTGCGCCACACTGGAGTAACCGGCGAGCAACAAACGTTGCGCCGCGCCGATGCGGATACGCACCCGATCAATCTCACGCTCGATGCGCGCACCCTGCTCGCGATCAGCGAACAGGCTGCGCGCACCGCTGGCCAGATCGACCTCGCGAATCAAACGACGCTGACCAAGCAGCGCCGATTCCAATTCACGCAGATGCGCCTGCACCTCGCAGTCAGCGTCAAATTTCTCTACCAGCACATCAAGAATGCCGCCGCACGGCAGGCTGACCCGCGAGCGCGGATCGTCGCCTTCGCCATAACGCACGACGTTGATCGCATCGAGAAATGCACCTTCGGCGACGCGCTCAAGAAAGTCTTCCTCGACGCAGCCACCCGACAGCGACCCGATCCACTGCCCGCCTTCGTTCACCGCCAACAGCGAACCCGGCGCGCGCGGCGCCGAGCCGTAGGTGGTCAGCACGGTGCAGAGCCAAATGCGCTGCCCCGCCACCGACCACTCCAGCGCTCGCCGAACCACTTGCAGATCGAGATGCTGCATGTCAGTGCGCCTTGTGCTCAATGGACGGTGCGTCAGCTTGCAGCTTCTGCACGTCGCCCACCGCGAGCTCAGCCGACTGACCACCCCAACCTTGACGCAGGTAGTTGAGCAGATCGGTCAGTTGTTCAGGCTTGAGTTTGTCGGCGAAACCCGGCATCGGTTGCATGCGCTCGAAACCGGAGAATTTCTGTTCGCCGATACCATCCTCGATCACGCGCAACAGGTTGCGTGGATCTTCCAGACGCAGCGTGGTGTTGCCGCGCATGGCCACCGCGATGTGCGGTTTGCCTTCGCCACCGACCGCATGGCAACCGGCGCAGACGTTCAGGTATTCCTGCTGACCGCGCTGGGCACTGGCGCTGAGTTTCTCGACCGGCACTTCAACCAGCGTTTTGGCTGCCGGCGGTTTGTCGCCAAGCAGGAACGTCGCCATCGCCGCCAGATCCTGATCGCTCAGGCCCTGAGTGCTGTTATGGAACACCGGGAACATCTCGTTGAACATCGTGCCTTGCGCGCTCATGCCGTGCTTGAGGAACGTGCTCAGATCCTGTTCGTTCCAGCCGCGCGCGGCCAGATCAGTGGCCAGCAGGCTTGGCGCCAGATAACCATTGAGGATGCCGCCCGTCAGGCGCTTGTCCAGTTCCATCGCGCCCGGCAGGCCGCGTGGCGTGTGACATTCGCCGCAGTGGCCAAGGACTTCGACCATGTACTGGCCGCGTTTCCACGCTTCACTCTTGCCTTCGGCAGGCTCCAGTTTGAGGGCTTTGCCGTACAGCACGTTCCAGCCGATCAGGCCCAGACGCACGTTGAACGGGAAGCTCAAACTGGTGACCGGTGCAGCGCGCTCGATCGGCTCGATGGTTTTCAAGTACGCATGGATCGCGTCCGAATCTTCGCGCGGCATCAGGTGATACGATGTGTATGGCATCGCCGGATACAGGTTCGCACCGTCGCGACGCTTGCCTTCGGTCAGCGCCGCGAAGAACTCGTCATCGTTGTACAAACCGATGCCGTGTTCTTTGCTCGGCGTGATGTTGGTGCCGTAGATCGTGCCGAACGGCGAGACGATCGGCAGACCGCCAGCAAACGGCGCGCCGCCCGGCGCGGTGTGGCACGCCATGCAGTCAGCGCCGCGAGCCAGATACTCGCCGCGTTTGACCTGATCATCGGCGTGAGCAAACAACACCGGCGCAGCCAGGCCGACCGCCAGGGTCAGTCGGGTCAGAAAAAGCTTCATGCTTAACCCTCCTTGACCAGGCCGAGATCGGTCAGCACGTTGCGGGTGGCGTTGTAGTAACGCACGTACCCGGTGCAACGGCAGATGTGATGGCCGAGGCTGTCTTCGATGACTTGCTCGAGTTTGCTTTGCACGGTCGGCTGGCGTTGCAGCTTCTCGACCAGCACGGTCGCGGCGTTGACGAAGCCTGGCGCGCAGTAGCTGCACTGGAACGCGAACTCATCGACGAAACGCTGCTGGATCGGGTTCAGCTCAGTGACCTGGCCCGCTTCGTCACGCTTGGCGTGGGATTCGATGGTGCGGACTTTCTTGCCTTCGAAGTAATGCGCGCCGGTGATGCAGGTGCGCACTTCTTCGCTGGTGCCGTCCGGGTTATCGACAATCACCACGCAAGCGTGGCAGATGCCTTGACCGCAGCCCAGACGCGAGCCGGTGAGGTTTTTGTATTCGTGCAGGTAGTCGATCATCGGCAGGTCATCAGGGATGTCCACCGGGCCGACGGATTGACCATTGAGGGTCAGTTGAAGCGGACGGTTAGCCATTGAGGGCCTCCTTGATGCGCGCTGGAGTGATAGGCAGATCGCGAACACGTTTACCGATGGCATGCGCCACGGCGTTACCGATGGCCCCGACAACCGGGATCATCACCACTTCAGCGATGCCTTTGGACGGATCGCTTGGCGACAGTGCCGGGAGAATCTCCGACGTCTGTTTCCACACGGCAACGTGACGCGCCATCGGCAGACGGTAACGGTTGAAGTTCCAGTCACCCTCCCCCGGCCCACCTTCGTACAGCGGCATCTCTTCCATCAGTGCGTGACCGATGCCCATGGCGATACCGCCTTCGAGCTGGCCCTTGACCAATTCTTCAACCAACACACGACCGCACTCGACCCACGAATGGTGGTTGAGCACTTCAACATCCAGCGAGCCTTTGTTGACCTTCAGCTCGACCAGCGTGGCGACCGGGCTGTAGTAAGTCACGGCAGCGTTGTTCAACTGAACAACCGGGTAGTTGATGTTCTGGCGATCCAGCAGATGGAAACCAGACGTGGTCATCAACGCTTTCTTGGCTTTCGGCGCACCATCACCGTATTTCACCGCCAGACCGTCGAGCGGCAGACGCTCGCGCACGCCGTCGATGCTGTATTCGGCCTCAGCCCAGCTCCAGCGGTTGAACGCATGAACGGTGGCGCCGGTGACCAGACCACGCTCGTGAGCGTGCTTGGCCAGTTCTTCGAAGGTCAGCGGCTGCATGCCGTTGGCAGTCAGCTTGCCATCCACCCAGTGCGCATCTTCGCGACGCACGACGTATGGGTTGGCTTGGCCGCCGTAAGGGCCCTGACGCCAGATTTCCATGGCCGCCGGCCACAAGCCGTTGTTGAACAACACGCGGGCTGCTTCACGGGTGGCGTGACTGAAGTAGTAAGCCGAGTTGGTCGCGGACGACGCCGAGGCCAACTTGCCGACCCAGCGTGGGTTGCGCAGCAGGTTATCTTGGTCGGCCTGGCTCATGATGTAAGGGTTGCCGCTGGTGATCAGCTGCATTTCCTTCCATTCGGTTTCGCCAGTCTTCACTTCGTGGGCCGGGCTGCCGAGGAAATCGGCGACGACCAAGGCTTGCGAAGTGGACATGCCGGTGCCGATTTCGATACCGATGTGGCGCAAGGTGATGCGACCGTCAGCGGTGAATTCGATGCTGGCCATCGGCGCTTCAGAACCGGTGCCAAAGTCTTTCTGGCAGATGGCGAAACCAACGCCGTACCAGTTATCCGGGTCAGCGGCTTCGCGTTGTTTCTTGATCGCGTCGCGGTTTTTCCAGACTTCGTGTGCAGCGGCCTTGTCGAGAATCTCGTGCAAACGCAGAGCACCGGCCGGGATCGCGCCCTGGGTATTTTTCATCCCCGAACGCAGCGCGTTCTTGCGGCGCAGTTCGATGGCATCGACGTTCAGGCGATCGGCGATTTCGTCGACCATCATTTCGGTCGCCGCCATGCTTTGCAGGGTGCCGTAACCGCGCATCGAACCCGCTTCAACACCTCGCGAGTGATACGCGGTGACTTGAAGGTCGTTCTGCGGCATGTAGTAAATCGACTGCGCAGCCGTGGCGCCCACAGCGGCTACTGACGGGCTGTAGTTGATCCGGCCACCGCCGTCGACGCTCATGTCAGCGAGGAAAACCTTGAAGGTCTGATCGTTCTTGTCCACGGCCAACTGGTAGCGAATGTCGAACGGGTGACGCTTGATGCCGCTCTGGAACTGCTCGTAACGGTCGTTCGCCAGACGCACTGGCACACCGGCGCCGTACAGCGCAGCGAGAGCTGCGTAGTAAACGAAGATGTTGTGGTCTTTGGAACCGTAACCCACGGTGTAACCCGGGTGCATGTTCAGGTTGTCCAGGCCGAAGCGCGACGGCGAAATCATTTTCGCGGTCTCGGTCGCCGCTTCCAATGGGCACTGGGTAGCCACCACGAAATGCAGGGTCTTGGTTTTCGGGTCGTACCAGCCGTTGCCGTTGTCCGGCTCCATGGCGGCCGGTTCGATCGACGGCGTCTTGTAGCGCTCATCGAACACCAGCCAGTTGTCCGGCGGCGTGCTGATCTGGCCCTTCATGCGATCGGCGTAGAACAGGCCACGCTCGGTGAGATTACCGTGCAGGTTCGGCTGGGAATTCCACACCGGGCGACGGTTTTTCAGCATCGGGAACAGGATCGAATCCTTGAGGCTGGCGAATTCATCTTCATCTGCCGAGGTCGGGCCGCCCACGCGCACGTAGCGGAAGCTGCCGTAGGGATCCCCTTCGTAGAACGGCACTTTGGCGCCGTAACGAATCGCTTTGTCATTGAATTTGAGTTTGTTCTTGGCCTGACGGAAACGCTCGAAGTCGTTCCAGATCAGGATCGCTACCGGGTGACCGATGAACATCGGCACTTTGCCTTCAGGCAGCAGCGGATCCGGTGCATGCTCCTCAGGGAAGACGATACCGTCCTTGTCCAGATCGGCAGCGGTGACGATGCGGTCAGGCTGCAGATCGGCGCCAAGCCACGACAGGTCGTAACCGGCATAGATATGGTCGGCCTTGATGGTTTTCAGCAGCATGGCGTGGCCTTGCTGCTCGGGCCAGCCCGGCATGTCCTTGGAACGGATGTCGCGGGCAAAGACTTTGCTGCCGCAGACTTTCGACAAGGCATCGTTACGCTGGCGCGCTTTGCCGTTGTTGCCGAGCCATTTTTCGGACGGCACGGTCACGCTGTTTTCCATCAAGGCAGCCAGCGCCTGGGTGCTGAGCGGCGTAAGCGTGACGCTCACACCCGCCACCAGCCCGCCCTGGAGGAACGAGCGCCGGGTTATTTCACGGTTGGACATGGATCATCCTCTGGACGGTTATACATCCGCCCTTCTGGTTATCTACTGGGGAATCTCGAGTCTTGCAGAAGCCCTTCTTGGCTAAACGAAGGACGAAATGACAGTGCAAAGCTGACCGAAAGGTTAACTTTAAAGGTTTCTGCGCTCGCAGCAAACAACCAGATACAAATTTCTGACTAAAGAATCAAAAAAGACAATGCGACGTGGCACCGCAGGATGGTTACAGGCATCCCTTGTAGGAGCTGTCGAGTGAAACGAGGCTGCGATCTTTTGATCCTGTTTTTTACGATCAAGATCAAAAGATCGCAGCGTGCCGCAGCTCCTACGGGAGCCGGGTTGCGTGATGAGAGCGGAGGTCAAATTTCAGACACAAAAAACCCCGGTCTTTCGACCAGGGTCTTTGCTATCGATTCCGAATCAACCAACGGTTGCTTTCGGTGCTTCAAGGCGTTCAGTGATCCTTGAAGCAGATATGGCGCAGCGGACGGGACTCGAACCCGCGACCCCCGGCGTGACAGGCCGGTATTCTAACCGACTGAACTACCGCTGCGTATCGCTTTGAGCTTGCGCTCAAGTAACTCGTTTTGATTGAAAGCTTCGGTGCTTTTCAATCGCGAACCAGACAAATTCTGATTCGTTCAATATGGCGCAGCGGACGGGACTCGAACCCGCGACCCCCGGCGTGACAGGCCGGTATTCTAACCGACTGAACTACCGCTGCGCGT
>Ga0160445_100421_pt1 | contig 22930 bp, 25 predicted proteins | sample HID1972M_E1MG_FD_108215 | JGI IMG/M metagenome (GOLD analysis project Ga0160445, IMG submission 108215) | Enriched pill bug-associated microbial communities from UW Madison campus, WI, USA - HID1972M_E1 MG | ecosystem: Host-associated > Arthropoda: Insects > Digestive system > Unclassified ... | reverse complement strand
CTTATCACATAATTACCGAATTATCATCATAATGTCATTGAAAAATTGACAATACCTTTACAGCAATTACTATCAATCAACATACAAAAAGAAAAATATGCAGATCGAAAAATTTTCCTATGACAATAAAATTGTAAGGAATTTTGGTGTAGCAACCATCGTTTGGGGTATAATCGGTATGACTGTGGGCTTATTAGCCGCTATACAGTTATTCTGGCCCTTTATGAACTTTGAAACACAGTACACTACATTTGGTAGGATAAGGCCTATACACACCAATGGGGTCATTTTTGCATTCGTCGGAAATGCGATATTCATGAGCATTTATTATTCAATGCAACGGCTGCTTAAAGCACGGATGTTTAGCGACTTTTTAAGCAAAGTACACTTTTGGGGCTGGCAAGCAATCATTGTAGCCTCCGTTATAACATTGGCATTGGGTTTTACCTCTTCTCATGAATATGCAGAAATGGAATGGCCAATTGATATTGCAATTGTTATAATCTGGGTAGTATTTGGAATCAACATGTTTGGTACCATTATAAAAAGAAGAGAGCGGCACATGTATGTTGCTATCTGGTTTTACATTGCAACCTTCGTAACCATTGCTGTTCTTTATATTGTTAACTCTTTTCAATTACCTGTAAGTGGATGGAAGAGCTATTACATTTATGCAGGGGTTCAGGATGCCCTCGTACAATGGTGGTATGGTCATAACGCAGTGGCCTTTTTCCTGACCACTCCTTTTTTAGGAATGATGTATTATTTCTTACCTAAAATGGCAAACCGACCGGTTTACTCTTATAAATTGAGTATCCTACACTTTTGGTCTTTAATCTTTATCTATATCTGGGCTGGCCCCCACCATTTATTATATACAGCCTTACCTGAATGGGTGCAAAATTTAGGTGTTGTATTCTCAATTATGTTAATTGCACCTAGTTGGGGTGGTATGATCAATGGACTGTTAACCTTAAGAGGAGCATGGGACAAAGTAAGATCAGAGCCCATGTTGAAGTTTATGGTGGTAGCGCTGACCTGCTATGGTATGGCAACTTTCGAAGGGCCAATGCTTTCGCTTAAAAAAGTGAATGCGATTGCTCACTTTACAGACTGGATTGTTGCCCACGTGCATATTGGAGCTTTAGGCTGGAATGGCTTTATGATCTTTGGTATTTTATACTGGTTAATACCAAGAATTTACAATACAGAACTTTATTCTAAAAAATTATCAGGAGTTCACTTTTGGTTAGGTACACTGGGTATTTTATTCTATGCAATTCCCCTTTATTGGGCAGCAGTTGTCCAGGGCTTAATGTGGAAAGAATTTACACCTGAAGGAACATTAAAGTATGGTAATTTCCTAACGACTGTATTGCAGATACTGCCAATGTATATGATGCGTGCAATTGGAGGTGCCTTGTACCTAAGTGGGGTGATACTGATGGCTTTCAATCTTACCAAAACGATGAAACGAGGATCGTTGGTTGCTAACGAATATGCCGAAGCAATGCCGCTGGAACCGATCGTAAAGAAAGAAGCAGGATGGCACAGACGTTTAGAAAGAAAGCCAACGTTGTTTATGATTTTGGCACTGATTGCTATTTTAATTGGAGGAATGGTAGAAATGATGCCAACTTTCATGATATCTTCCAACGTCCCAACGATTACAAGTGTAAAACCATATACTCCACTTGAACTGCAGGGTAGAGATATTTATATCCGGGAAGGCTGTATGGGTTGTCATACTCAAATGGTAAGACCTTTCAGATCAGAAACTGCTCGTTATGGAGAATACAGTAAGGCAGGAGAATATGTTTATGACCACCCTTACCTTTGGGGGTCGAAAAGAACAGGTCCGGATCTTCAGCGGGTTGGACAAAAATACCCGAATAAATGGCATTTCGATCATATGCTTGATCCGACCATTACTTCGCCAGGCAGTATTATGCCGGCTTATCCATGGCTGATTACGCAGGAACTAGATTATAGTTCAACTCCTGGAAAGATCAGAGCCATGCAAACACTGGGAGTTCCTTATCCGGAAGGTTTTGCAGATGTATCGATTGAAGATGCATACAAACAGGCTGACCAAATTGTTGCGGATCTTAAAACTAATCAGGTTGAAACAACCCGGGATAAAGAAATTATTGCGGTGATCGCTTACTTGCAACGCTTAGGAACTGATATCAAAGTAAGCACAAACATGAATTCAAACGAGAAACAAGCTGAACAATAACATTTAGAAAAGGTATTATGTTTAAACAAATCACAGAACTAAACGGCGACGAAAATTATTTAATATTTTCATTATTCATGTTTATAGTCTTTTTTGTAATCGTGGGAATTATGCTTATTCGGATGAAAAAAGACTATGCGCAACATATGAGCCAGATGCCACTGGAAGATGAGGAAGATGCAACAAAAATCAATACTGAAAATCAATAAGCATGAAAATGATCATTCTAAATACAACACCGGCGATATCAGAAGTAGCAAAAGGCTTTGTTTTTGAAAATGTCCCCTCAAGTTATTTGATTATTATAACAATCGTTCTTTTTATTACTCTTCTTATAGGCGGATTGATCATTTTGAGAGCATTGCGACTGTTGATCAAGGTTACAATGCCCGATTTGGAAAAAAGCGAAAAGGCATTAATAACTCCTAAAGAGGTAAAGAAAAAGGAACGTAAAGAGACCTGGAATAAAATCCTTGGCTTAAATCCGTTAGAAAAAGAAAATGAGATTACCATCGACCATGAATATGACGGGATTAAGGAGTTGGATAACCCAATTCCACTTTGGTTCAATGCTTTATTCTATTCTTCGATTGTATTTGCAGTAGTTTATCTTCTAGTATATCATGTATTCGGATGGGGAATGACACAAAATGAGGAGTATATAGCAGCAATGGAAGAAGGAGAAAAACAACGGATGGAATTCCTTGAAAAATCCGGAAGTAACATTGACGAGAATTCAATAACTGTCGATTTAAGTCCGGAATTTGTTGCGGCCGGACAGGAAATATTTCTGCAAAACTGTGGCATGTGCCATGGAAATCAAGGTGAGGGACTTATTGGCCCTAACCTGACAGATGAATACTGGTTACATGGAGGCGAAATCGGTGACATCTTCAGAACGATTAAATATGGCGTTCCGGAGAAAGGTATGGTTCCCTGGGAGTCCAATCTGACACCTGTACAGATTGCTCAGGTTGCTAACTATATACTTTCTCTTGAAGGAACAAATCCTTCAAATCCAAAAGCTCATGAAGGTGAAAAGAAAGAAGCTACGGCTACTGAGAGCGAAACAAATGTAAAAGAAAGTGCAATCTAACTAACAAATGGCGGTAACTGAATTCAAACCAAGCATATCTGAGAAAATCCAAAGGCCAATTTATGCAAAAAAGCCAAGTGGGCAACTTTTAAAGTACCGTCATTGGTTTGGCTATTCATTATTGGCTATTTTTATCATCATGCCATTTATAAAAATAAATGGTGAACAGTTTCTTCTTTTCAATATAATAGAAAGAAAGTTCGTAATCTTTGGAACCGTATTCTGGCCTCAGGATCTGCATATATTTGTTTTTGGTATGCTTGTCTTCATGGTATTTATTGTTCTTTTTACGGTAGTTTACGGGCGGGTCTGGTGTGGGTGGGCATGTCCTCAAACAATTTTTATGGAACTGATCTTTAGAAAGCTTGAATATTGGATAGAAGGCGATGCCAACCAACAACGTAAGTTGAACAACGGGCCAAATACCACAAACAAGATCCTGAAGAAAACCGCTAAACATACCATATTTTTAGCTATTTCGTTTGTAATATCAAACCTCTTCTTATCCTATGTAATAGGTGTTGATCAGCTATACCAAATCATGACTGAACCCGTAAGCCAACATCTTGGAGGTTTTCTTTCACTTATCATCTTCACACTGGTATTCTATGGAGTATTTTCTTATGTAAGGGAAATCGTTTGTACTCATATCTGTCCTTATGGAAGACTGCAAGGGGTATTATTAGATGAGCAGAGCCTGGTTGTAGCTTATCATTATCAACGTGGTGAGCCACGTGGACACTTAAAAAAGAATAGTGAGAATCAAGATTTAGGAGACTGCATTGATTGTAATCTTTGTGTTCAGGTTTGTCCAACCGGCATTGATATCCGTGATGGTTTGCAACTTGAATGCGTAAACTGTACTGCATGTATTGATGCATGTGACAGTGTAATGGAAAAAATAAACAGGCCTCCCAAACTAATAGGTTTTTATTCTTCAAAACAGATTGATGAAAATACAAACGAGAAAAACAATTCACGAATCATTGCATATTCAGTTGTATTAGCTCTATTATTAGTTGTTTTTGGATGGCTTATCTTTTCAAGATCAACCGTGGGCGGAACCTTATTAAGAGCTAAGGGAACGAGCTATCAGGTAAATGCGAATGGTACAGTAAGCAATCTCTACAATTTGGAGCTTATTAACAAATCAGGAAATGAACTTCCCTTTAAGTTGGAGCCGGAGAATAAGGACTTCCAACTTAAATTAGTAAATTCAAGAGATATTCTGAAGAAGGGGGAAACTGCAGAGTTTAGTTTCTTTCTTATTGGAGAATCTAAGAATATTAAAGACTATAAAACAAATATTAAAGTATATGTTATTTCCGACGGGAAAAAATTGGAGACTTTAAAAACAACATTTATTTCACCACCAGCAAAATAGTTATGAATTGGGGCGTAAAGATTTTTTTGACATTATCAGTTTTCATAATTGTTGCCGTAACAACAGGCATTTACATGGTTTCTCAAGATCATGATTCTTTAGTCGAAGATGATTACTATGAAAAAGGACTGACTTTTGATTCTGAATATGATCATAAAACAAATGTGGAACAACAAAATGCTCAACCTCTGGTAAGCATATTGGATGATAACCTGGTCATTACTTTTCAACAAAATGGCAATAAGGGAACGCTTGATCTTCAACGTACATCCGATTCATCTTTAGACAAACAAGTTTCTTTTTCTACGGAAAGTAAAAGCTATCAATTACCTATTGAGGGACTCTCCAGTGGCAAATGGAAAGTTTTAATAAACTGGGAGCATAACAATACTTCATTTTTATTTGAAAAAAGTATTTATATACCATGAGTACAAATTATCTTGCTTTTTTCATGGGATTACTTGGAAGCCTGCATTGCGTTGCTATGTGCGGTCCGCTCCTGCTTGCCCTTCCCTCTTCCGGAAAGGGTCATTACCAAATTGTTGTTAATCGTATCATCTATCAAATAGGAAGAGTTCTTACCTATGCAGCTCTTGGATTGTTAATAGGCTTTATTTCAATTGGTGCTGAATACAAAGGATGGCAACAAGGTCTAAGTATATTAACCGGCATTTTATTAGTAAGTATGGGTTTGTTTACTTTTTTTGGCAATCATTCTTCCGGGTTGATAAAGGCTCAACAAAAGCTCTTCGCTCCTCTTTTTAAAAGAATGGGATATTGGCTTTATAAACCCGGCGGCAACTTTATTGCAGGAATATTAAATGGTTTTCTGCCTTGCGGAATGGTTTACATGGCTTTGGCAACAGCTTTAAATACAGGCAGTACGTTGGCAGGTGGAAGATTTATGCTTCTATTCGGACTTGGCACTTTACCGCTTATGCTTTTAACAGGCATTGCAGGAAACTATGTTAAACGCATAATTCCTTTTAAACTATCAACATGGTTACCCACCCTCTTTCTGATTATGGGTGTATGGTTCATCTTGAGGGGTTCTAACTTAGACATACCCTACCTCAGTCCCTTAATTTATCCTAAAGGCATGGTAACTTGTAATTAAGTTTTACCTTTGCCATATGTCTGTTGCCGCAACTTATAGTGCATTAATCAAAAAGGAGGCAGAGCGCCTAGGCTTTCTTTCCTGTGGTATCTCAAAAGCAGAATTCCTTGAAGAAGAAGCCCCGCGCCTTGAAAATTGGCTGCAAAATAATTATCAGGGCGAATTACAGTATATGGAAAATCATTTTGATAAGCGCTTAGATCCACGCTTATTAGTTGACGGAGCCAAGTCTGTAATTTCCCTATCCTATAATTATTTTACTTCCGAAAAGCAACGAGACCCGACAGCACCTAAGATATCCAAATATGCATTTGGCACTGATTATCATTTTGTTATCAAAGACAAGTTAAAGGAACTGTTATTCTTTATTCAACAAAATATCGGTGAAGTGGCGGGTCGAGCTTTTGTTGATTCAGCACCGGTATTGGATAAAGCCTGGGCTGAAAGAGCAGGTCTTGGATGGATTGGAAAACATAGCTTATTACTATCTAAACAAAAAGGATCTTTCTTTTTTCTATGTGAGCTGATTGTCGATCTGGATCTGGCATACGATTCAAGAATTCAAACAGATCATTGTGGAAACTGCACCAAATGCATTGACGCCTGCCCTACCGATGCTTTACAAGGCAATAAAGTAGTAGACGCAAGCAAATGCATATCGTATCTCACGATTGAACTTAAAGAAAATATACCTGATTCTTTTAAAGGTAAAATGGATAATTGGATGTTTGGTTGTGATATTTGCCAGGATGTTTGTCCATGGAATCGGTTCTCAATCCAGCATCAAGAGCCTGCCTTTAATCCACATCCGGAGCTATTAGAAATGACCAGGCAAGATTGGGAAGAAATAACAGAAGATACCTTTAAAAAGATTTTTAAAAAGTCGGCTGTTAAACGAACCAAATATGCTGGTTTAAAAAGAAATATCAACTTTCTAAACCAGCATATTTAAACTATTTTCCAAATTTATTTTTTAAATTCTCCAACATATCAGTTGAAATAGGCCGGGGTTTATCCGATTTTTCTGTTTGCTCTTTATTCGAATTAAATTTTATTTTCCCCTGCGTATAATTTGCTTGTGACTTTTTTTCCTGAAGGGCATTTTTTGTTTGTGGCTCAGTTGGTTTTGCAGGTTCTGGCTTTTTCACCTGACTTGGGCGGCAACGGTTCCAGATCTTCTCTAAGCAATTTTTTGTATACATTGGAAAATCTCCGCGCATCATCCATGCATAATAACTAGGTTCAATTTTAAAAACTTCCTCTACAGCTTTTCCTTTATGCTTCCCAAAACTAAATACTTCAATTCCCTCATTATTATATACCATTCTTCCTGCAAAATCAACAGTCTTGTTTAAATTTGTAAATGTATGGAGAGCCTCAATATCATTTTTAACCGGAATGGAGATATTTCCACTTTTATCCTGCCACTCTTGATTTTCATAGCGAATCACCTGAGCTTTTAATACTTCTAAGGTAGCCATCACATCTGCCTCTGCTGAATGCGCATTAATGAGATCTTTTTCACAATAAAATTTGTATGCGGCTTTTAGCGTCCTTTGTTCCATCTGGTGAAAAATGTTTTGTACATCCACAAAGAAGCGGTTTTCAATATCAAATGGAATTTTAACCCTCAGAAACTCTTCCATTAATAGTGGAATATCAAATTTATTAGAATTAAAGCCTCCCATATCAGCATCTCCAAGAAAATCTACTATTTCTTGCGCCACCGCTTTAAAAGTTGGCGCATTTGCAACATCTTCATCGTAAATACCATGAATTAATGAAGATTCTAATGGAATTGGTCTTTCTGGATTAATGCGGAGAGCCTTTGTTTCCTCCGTTCCATCAGGATTTGATTTAATAATACAAATCTCTACAATACGATCTGATGCAACATTAACACCCGTCGTTTCAAGATCAAAAATAGCAAGTGGGCGTTTTAAAATTAAAGTCATGAATAAATATTTTTTGGAAGAGTTATGAAAAAGACCGGTTAACTGAATATGATGATTCCTAAAATAATACCAATAATCATAACCGCATATAAGGAAAGTTCAGAACTTGCATAATACACTACATGGCTCCAAATATTTTTACTATGCTTAGGTTTCATCAGCAATATTTTTGTTTTTAAATAGCTTGATGGAACATTCATGCCTGTTGTATTTTTCAGAATATGAATGTTTCATCAATACAAAATTAATAAATCAATGATATAATTTAACAAGATAATAATTATAATATAGATCCCGCACGCGAAAAATATTTCCGGAACCACGGATCTGTTAAATCGCTTATTATTACCCCTTTACTGGTAGATACATGTACAAACTTATTATTTTTTAAATAAACACCAACATGATCAAAGTGCTTCCCCTCGAATTTAAAAAACACTAAATCACCTTCACGTAACTGATTCTCATATTTACGTTTAATAACCTGTGCCATATCATTAGCTGTTCGAGGAAGATTTTTACCATATACATCCAAAATTAAATGGTTTGCAAAAGCAGAACAATCAATTCCCTTTTTGTCTTGTCCACCAAGCCGGTGCGGGGTTCCGATCCACTCATCAATATATTTATACAATGCAATATTGTTAAGTTCATTGGATTTCACACCTATAACATGAGCATATTTCTCAATAACATTTCCTGAAGAAGTTGATGACCTTGAAGTAGTAGGATAATTTGAGCGAATACGTTCGGGACGAGATAAACAACTCGTAAAAGCGATTAAAATAATTACAAAACCAAGAAAAATGCAACAATTCCTTTTTATCATTATTATTTACCAATCAATGGATAAAGGTTTCAGTAAGCTTCTCTATTTTAACATGATTTCCTTCGCTGATTTCCAACAGCTTAGCATCAATAATCTCATTGACTAGTAAAGGATCATAAGGCGTTTCAACTTTTACATAATTTGAAGAAAACCCGTGCATCAAACCATTCTTTTGGTCACCCTCAAATAAGATCTCAACCTGCTTCCCAAGCTGTTCCTCATAAAATAAACGACGTTTCTTTTCAGATAGTACATGGAGCATCTTACTCCTTTCGGACCGGCTGGAGCCTGGTACCGACCCTTCCATTTGCGCGGCTATGGTATTTTCTCGTTCTGAATAAGTAAAAACATGTAAATAAGAAATAGGAAGTTCATTTAAGAATTGATAGGTTTCCAGAAAATCTTCTCGGCTTTCTCCAGGAAATCCAACAATAACATCAACCCCAATACAGCAGTCGGGCATCAAAGATTTAATCGTATTTACACGGTCTGCATATAATTCACGCCGGTACCTTCGTCTCATTTTAGCTAAAACTTTATTAGATCCTGATTGAAGAGGCATATGGAAATGAGGAACAAATCTTTTTGAACGTGCTACAAAATGAATTACCTCATTTGATAACAAATTAGGTTCAATAGACGATACCCGAAAACGATTGATACCTTCAACCTCATCCAAGGCTATTACCAAATCAAGAAAGGTTTCTTCGCGTTGGCCATTCTGAAGTCCAAAATCTCCAATATTAACTCCTGTTAATACAATTTCTTTAATTCCCGACGCAGCAATCTCCTCTGCTTGTTTAACAATATCTGAAATTTTTCCACTACGGCTGCCGCCTCTGGCCAAAGGTATTGTACAAAAAGTACAAGAATAATCACAACCGTCCTGCACTTTTAAAAATGTTCGCGTCCTATCTCCAATTGAAAAAGCAGGAACAAAAATATTAGTTTCTTCTATGGGCTGATTAAGAATAATTGCTTTTGGCTGTTTTGTTAATTCATTAATATGTTCAATGATATTAAATTTCTCCGCAGCACCTAATACCATATCCACACCCTTAATCTCGGCTATTTCTTTTGGTTTCAGTTGCGCATAGCATCCAACAATAACTATGTATGCACCAGGCGAATATTTTAAAGCTTCCTTTACTACCTTTCTACACTTTTTATCCGCATGATCAGTTACTGAACAGGTATTGATTACATATACATCTGCTCTTTCATTAAAAGAAACAGGTAAATATCCTGCGTCTTGGAATAACCTTCCGATAGAAGATGTCTCTGAGAAATTCAATTTGCACCCTAATGTATAAAAAGCTACTTTTTTATTCATAATAGCTGCAAAAATAAGAAATATTTGCCTTAAAACTTTAATTTATGGTTTTAAACAGCTATATCCTATCTGCAAAAATGCAAGCTTCATTAAATTCATTATTAACACTCATTGAATAAGGTTTACATTATAAATTATAACCTATGATAAAACTAAAAATTTTAGTAAATTGCGTTATGAAAAGTGGATATGCTGACTTGCCATTACATTACGGGAAAGTACCTTTATGGTTAGCGGAAAGAATGAGTTCTCTTGGTGGTGCTATTGCTGAAGCAATCGTACTTGAATATGGAAAAAGCGCCTTTTTACAAAGACTCAGTGATCCGTTTTGGTTTCAGTCCCTTGGCTGTGTTCTTGGAATGGATTGGCACTCATCTGGGATTACGACTTCGGTTATGGGCGCCCTTAAAAGAGCGGTAAACATGCGTTCTAGTGAATTAGGCCTATATATTTGTGGAGGAAGAGGAAAACATTCTTTAAAAACTCCAGCAGAATTAAGGATAATAGCAAACAAGACAGGATTGGCAGGGGAACAATTGATACGTGCTAGCCGCCTTTCGGCAAGAATTGATAACAATGCGGTACAAGATGGTTTTCAGCTCTATTTACATTCGTTTGTTTTAAGTAATGAGGGGGAATGGGCAGTAGTACAGCAAGGCATGAATACGGGAAACAGAATGGCTAGAAGGTATCATTGGCACTCTCCCGGAGTAAAATCGTTTACGGAAGAGCCGCATCAGTTTATTTATGGAAAAAATCAGGGAAGAATCCTAAATCTTACGGATAAAAATGCTGCTCCCACAAAATCAGGAATGATTCAACTCCTAAAAGAAGAGCCCAAGCATATATTACATGAACTAAAATCGCTATGCATGCCCTCCCATCATGATGTAAGAGAAAAAGATATTAATTTAAAACGTTTAGGCTCCATTTTAACACTTGCTCAGGATTTAGAAATAAACGATATGGAAACTCTTTTATTGTTGGAAGGAGCGGGTCCGCGAACCATACAATCCTTAACATTAGTGAGTGAAATCATACATGGAACCGCTTCACGCTTTGACGATCCTGCACGATTCTCTTTTGCCCATGGCGGTAAAGACGGCCATCCTTTTCCTGTTCCGCTAAAGGTTTATGACGAATCAATCCAACAGCTGGAGACAGCTGTCAAAAAAGCGAAAATGGGATTTAATGAAAAAAATATTGCCTTGAAAAATCTTTCAAGGGCAGCAATAGAGATGGAAAATAACTTTAAACCCAATAACCGATTTGAAGACTTGATTCAAAAAGAACGCGATGATTCATGGAAATATGGAGGAATGACAGTAAATGGACCCGCTACAAAGAAAAAAAGTCAAAGAACCCATTCTATAACTAAACGACCTCAGCAATTAGAGATAGATTTTCCAAAATAAAATTTAGCATCATTTCTGTTAGAATTTCTTTTGCTTTGCCTTTCATTTAAAGCTGTGTATATTTGTAATGATGGACACGAAAGAACTTTTAAAAAAAGCATTAAATTTCGATTTTCTAACGCAAGAGGAAGGGATTTATCTGTATAAAAATGCAACGACCGCAGAATTAACCTATACGGCTAATGAACTACGAAAAATTCAGGTACCACATGGAAAAGTAACTTGGCAAATAGATAGAAATGTTAATACGACAAATGTTTGTATTGCCAATTGTAAATTTTGCAATTTCTTTCGCCGCCCTGGTCACGATGAAAGTTACATTACAGATATTGAAACCTATAAACAAAAAATTGAAGAGACCTTCCGCTTCGGGGGTGATCAACTTTTACTTCAAGGAGGCCATCATCCAGACTTAGGTTTAGCATTTTACACCAATTTATTCAAACAATTAAAAGAGCTCTACCCTACTTTAAAATTACATGCGTTAGGACCTCCCGAAATAGCACATATTTGTAAATTAGAGCAATTAAGCCATACCGAAGTATTGAGAGCCTTAAAAGAGTCTGGTTTAGATTCTTTACCCGGTGCTGGTGCGGAAATATTAAATGACCGTGTTCGTAGATTAATTTCAAAAGGGAAATGTGGTGGAAGAGAATGGTTGGATATTATGGAAGCAGCTCACCAGTTAAATATTTCAACATCAGCAACTATGATGTTTGGTCATATTGAGTCTATCGAAGAACGTTTTGAACATTTAATATGGATTCGGGAAGTACAGACAAAAAAGCCAGAAGAAAGTGATGGTTTTATTGCTTTTATTCCATGGCCATTTCAAGATGATGGCACTTTGCTTAAAAAAGTACGTGGGATAACCAATACAATCACAAGTGAAGAATATGTGCGCATGATAGCATTAAGCAGAATTATGTTACCCAACATAAAAAACATACAAGCCTCTTGGTTAACTGTAGGCGAAAAGACCGGGCAACTTTGTTTACATGCAGGCGCTAATGATTTTGGCTCAATTATGATTGAGGAAAATGTAGTTTCTGCAGCCGGCGCCCCTCATCGTTTTACCTCTCAAACTATACAAAAGGCAATTCGAGATGCCGGTTTTGAACCTCAACTACGTAACCAGAAATACCACTGGAGAGAAATTCCAGCACATATGGAAGAACAAGTTATTGACTATTGATTCTTAAATGATTGACCAGTTAGAGCAGCAAATTGAAGCGCTTATCTTTGCTTCTGCACAAAGTATCTCCCAAGTAGAAATCCAAACTATACTTCAAAATACTTTTGATGTAAAAGTAGAAATTGAGGTCATCAATAAACATTTACAAGCTATTGAAGAGAAATTTGCAAAGGAGCAATTTGCTATTGCCTTATTCTGTTTAAATGGAGGTTATCAATTTTTGAGTAAATCTGAATATTATCCCATTATCAATCAATTACAAATACATAGATCAAAAAAGAAATTAAGCCAGGCAGCATTGGAGACCTTAGCGATAATAGCTTATAAAGATCCTATTACTAAATTGGAAATTGAGCAAATTCGAGGAGTCAATTGTGATTATTCCATACGAATGCTTCTCGAAAAGGAACTCATTAGCATCGTAGGAAAATCTGATCGCTTAGGCAAACCCTTACTTTATAGTGTAAGCCCTTTGTTCTTAGATTACTTTGGAATTCATTCCAAAGCTGATTTACCGAAATTAAAAGATATTACTTCAGAGAATAATTTTATCGGAAATGCTGAGGGTTAAAAAAAAACAAAAAAATAATTTAGGAAATTAATTTAAATACTTTGTACTTTTATATCTCCAAAGTTGATAAGAAAAGTAAGTAATAATAAAAATTAAATTGAGTATGAAAACGCCGGGAAAGCCTTTACAAGCTGATAAAAAATCAGAGGCATTTGACAAGAAAAACCCTAAAAATTCTTTTAATGAATTTGATGAAGAATTAGACTTAGAGGGTTTTGAAGACTTTGAAGATTTAGGTAGCTTTGATGATGACGATGAGGATTTTTAGTCTATCTTAATTCTTTTAAATGGAACCTTGTAAAAATAACAAGAACCTAGTGTTTTGATTATGGATCTACACTAGGTTCTTGTTTTATTAGTTTCCTTTAACTTTACGCAACTCTTCGTAAAGGTCAATTACTTTTTTCTGCAAACCAATTATTTCTTCTTCACGAGCCTTAAGCTTTTCTATAGCTGTTTCGAGTTCTGAATCATACTTCTTTTGATCATCAGCATCATTATAAGTAAGAAGTTGCACAATGGATAAATCAAACAATTGAGAAATTTGATCTAAACGTGATAAATTTACATCAGTTATACCGGTTTCTATTTTAGAGAATGCAGGAATTGATATATCTAAGCGTTTTGCAACATCTTCTTGGCTCCAACCGCGTTGATGTCTCAATAATCTTATTTTTTTTCCTAAATTTTTCATTTACAATCTTTTATGTTTTTACAACGCGTATTTATAAATTATTTAACTAAAGATACTTGTTACAAAGATACAATTAACTAATTAAGAAATAAACACATCGGCAAAATTAATTAAACTGATTCCACCGAAATTACCTGAACTCATAAAAAGTAAATTTCTTCCTTTTGAATCCATTGTTTTTAAATATTGCTTCAAACTTTGAACAGTATTAAAGCAGATTATATCAGCGTTATTAAAAGCCTTTTTAAGTAAGTCTTCACTAACAGGTACAAGATTTTTTTGCTTAAATGTTTCTTGATTGATGAATATTAACGGAACATCTGCTTTGTTCATAGTATCTTTATATTCAGACAAAAAGGTCTCATTCAAACTGATATTTGATGGCAACTCCATAACCGCAACCAACGTTTTGTCTGGATATTGCTCCTTTACAGCCTGAATTGAAGCCTTTACCTTTGAAGGCGTATGCGCAAAATCTTTATAAACTACACTTTCACTATTACTTGCCACAAATTCCAACCTACGTGAGGCACCTTTGAAAGATTGTATAATTCTATAAAAATCTTTCCGAGAAATCCCCAACCATTCACAAACTGTATAAGCGGCCGCAAGATTAGAAAGGTTATGGCGGCCAAATATTTGTAAAGGAATATCCCCTTCAGGTGTGTTTACAGACGTCTGTCCCTTATTAATTGTATACTCTGGTGTTCTGTATCCATGTTTGTTTATTTTTGAATCATCGTCAGAAACCAATTCTTGCACTTTTTTATCTTCCTTATTATAGATTAAAGTACCTTTTGGTGCAATGCTTTCAATAAAAAGTTTAAATTGATGCAAATAGCTATCGAAGGTAGGATAGACATCAGCATGATCCCATGCAATTCCACTTATTAATGCAATATTAGCTTTGTAAAGCAAGAATTTGGGTCTTTTGTCTTCGGCTGACGCAAGGTAATCATCTCCTTCAATAATTATAACCGGAGCATCCTTCGATAAACGAACCATATTTTCGAAGCCTTCTAATTCGGCTCCTACCACATAGTCGAAATCCCGATCCAATTCTTTTAAAACATGCATGATCATGGAAGTGATTGTCGTTTTTCCATAGCTTCCACCAATCACAACCCTTGTTTTATTTACAGATTGCTCATAAATGAATTCGGGATAAGAATAAACAGTTATTCCAAGTTCTTTCGCTTTGATCAATTCTGGGTTATCCGCTTTAGCATGCATTCCCAAAATAACAGCATCTACTTGTTCTGTAATTTTCTCAGGGAACCATCCATTTTCTTTAGGTAGCAAGTCATGCTTAACCAAATTTGTATGCGCGGGCTCATAAATATAATCGTCTGAGCCACTTACAATATAGCCTTTATTGGTTAAAGCTATAGCCAAATTATGCATAATACTTCCGCCAATAGCAATAAAATGAATACGCATACCTATATATTTTCTTTCTTAAATTTAAATTTTGCTGCAACCCAATTGTCCAGTGTTTTAAAATCTACAAATTCAAAACCATAAGCAATAGCTTCTTTTTTCAACAGTTCAAGATCTTCTCCTTGATAAAACCCACTTAAAAACAATTCACCTCCCTGCTCAATAGCTCTTGAGTAATAACTCAAATGCTCTAATAATATATTTCTATTGATATTTGCCAGGATTATTTGAAATTGCAGGTCTGGAATTGCATTAACTGAACCCTCACGAACGTCCATATTGACTATCTTGTTTAATTGCTGATTCTCTTTTGAACTTTCTATACAAGTGGGATCATTATCCATTGAAACAATATTTTTGGCTAAAAGGTTTGCAGCAAGAATACCTAAGATTCCCGTTCCACAGCCCATATCTAAAACAGTTTTATTTTCAAAATTCTCTTCTAAAATATATTCCATCATTAAACTTGTTGTTTGATGATGGCCAGTCCCAAAAGCCATTTTCGGATCAATTACAATTTCTATGGGATAATCAGGGTGTGATTTATGGAAAGTTGCCCGAACACATACCTTATCCTTAATAAAAATAGGTTGAAAATTACTTTCCCATAATGCATTCCAATTTTGTGCTCCTATTGTAGACAATTGATAATTTACTCGAAGGTCACTATCTAAATTTAATAAAAGCGTTTCTAACTCAAGGGGATTAAAATTGGACTCAGGTATATAGGCTTTAAAGCCTTCATCCGTTTGCTCAAAAGTATCAAATCCAATATTGCTCAACTCGTGAATAAACAGATCTTGCTGCCAGCCCTGCGAAGGCTCACAGTTAAAATTAAATTCTAAATAGTTCATTTATGAATATGATAAATACTATTGTGCATTAAACACATTCACGATATCAATAAAATCTCTGGACTTTAAAGAAGCTCCGCCGATTAACCCTCCGTCGATATCTGGTTGTGCAAAGAGCTCCGCAGCATTTTTTGGATTACAGCTGCCACCATATAAAATACTGGTTTTATTTGCTGTTTCTTCATCGAAATTTTTCGCAATTTCTTCGCGAATAAAGGCATGCACTTCTTGCGCTTGTTCTGGCGTTGCGGTTAACCCAGTACCTATTGCCCAAACAGGTTCATAGGCAAGTATTACATTTGAGAATTCTTGCTCAGAAAGAAGAAATACGCTTTCCTTTAATTGATTACTTAATATATCCCAAAAATTGCCAGCTTCTCTTTCTTCTTGGGTTTCACCAATACAATAGATAGGCTTCAATCCATTTTTTAACGCCTGATCAAGTTTGATTTCAAGTAATTTTTCATCTTCCCCAAAATAAGCACGACGTTCAGAATGCCCTAAAATAACGTAAGAAGCGCCTGTAGATTTCACTTGACTTGCAGAAATCTCTCCAGTATATGCTCCACTGTCTTTTTGATGAATATTTTGTGCTCCTACAAAAACATTGCTAACCTCATTTGACTGTTGAGCGATATGATATAAATGGATAAAAGGACTACAAACAATAACTTGTTGATCACCTCTGATTTCATCTCGTACCATATTAACAATTTCAGAAAACAAGCTAATTCCGTCTTGAAATCCAAGGTTCATTTTCCAATTACCAGCAACAATTTTATTTCTCATATTTAATGTTTTTAAAAATTTCTATAACTTTTTGTTAAATTAAAAATTGATATAAGCAAGTTTTTTTCAATTTCGTCAAATTTACAATTACGTCTTTGAAAAACCAATTCGCTTGTTTCAAACAATTTTTCCATTTTATAATGTGAAAATCCTTCCGCTCCTCCCCAAGAAAAATCGGGAATAAAAGTAGGTGGCACACCAGCTCCAAAAATATTAGCACCAACTCCTACTACCGTACCTGTATTAAATGCTGTATTTATTGCACATCGAACATGGTCTCCCATTATAATACCACAAAAGGGCAAACCCGTTTCTCTATAGCCCTTCATTTCATAATCATATAAGCGAACGTCTTTAAAGTTGTTCTTCATATTGGAGTTATTAGTATCTGCGCCCCAGTTACACCACTCGCCTATAACTGCACTTCCAAGGTAACCATCGTGTCCTTTGTTTGAATTTCCCCAGATTACACATGTATTCAATTCACCTCCAACTTTACTATTAGGTCCAACAGTTACATTACTGTATACCCGTGTTCCCATTTTTAAAATAGAATGATCACCTAATGCAAATGGACCACGAACTAAACTTCCTTCCCAGACTTCACTTGATTTACCTAAATAAATGGGTCCTTTTGTAGTGTTAAAAGTGGCAAACTCAGCAGTTACCCCTGCTTCCAAAAAGATATTATCTCCCAGAATTTTATTGGTTGAACTTAAAGGAGCTGAAATCCTACCTTTCGTAATTAATTCGAAATCTTTTCTAAGCTCATTTCCATTATTAACGAAGATATCTTCAGAATAAATAATTCGATTGAGCTTTCCAGAATAAAAAATAGATTTGAAACCTTTAATTAACAAATCGTCAAAATGAAATGAAGAGACATTCTGATTAGGAGATACCTCAAGTTTACAAGCTATAACCTCACCAAAAAAGACTAATACTTCGCCTATATTTAAAGAATGAAGCTTCTCACATAATTGTTTATCAGGAAGAACATTCCCTCTGATAATCAATGCTGAATCTGAAAAATCGTTAAGAGGAAACTTCTTACTTAAATAACTTTCCGTGATAAATGACACAGGTGCATTAAAGTATTTGCTCCACTTTTCATCAATTGTAAGTATTCCTACCCGTAAGTTTGAAACAGGACGCGTTAATGTTAAAGGAAAAAGTTTCGTTCGACTTAAATCATTATCATAAAGAACTACCTGCATAACTTATTAATTAGGTTTACTACATTTAGATTCGTAGTAAAATTAAAAAAGTCCCGGTAAATTACCGGGACTTTTTAATTAATTAAATTATTCTTATTTTTTATTGTAACGAGTACGGAATTTATCAATACGTCCCGCAGTATCTATTAACTTCATTTTTCCAGTATAAAAAGGATGAGAAGTATGAGAAATCTCTAATTTAACCAATGGATATTCATTTCCGTCTTCCCACTGAATTGTTTCTTTGGTATCAATGCAAGACTTTGTTAAAAAGGCATATTCATTTGACATGTCCTTAAAAACAACAGGTCTATAATTTGATGGGTGCAAATCTTTTTTCATTGTATTTTATATTATTGTATACTGTTCTTTGCTAATTAAAGTGCAAATATACTGAAATGAAATCCTTTAACAAAACATTTCCCATTAATTTTATTTTATATCATGGAAGTAAGGAAATGGTAAAAAATGTAATAATTCTTTAATAAAAAACCTTTAAAGCTTGCTTAAAGGTATTGCAATGCGCATCAATTATTGCACGCAGTTGAACCGAATAGCCTCCTCCCATGCTTACCTGAACGGGGACATTAAAATCCTTACAATATTGAAAAACAAGCAGATCCCGCTCTTCGCAGCCTTTTCCGGAAATGGCGAGTTTACCCAATTTATCCGATTCTAAAATGTCCACCCCAGCTAAATAAAAAACAAAATCGGGTTTCTCTCTTGAAAAAAGATTCTCTAAATTAATTTTAAGGACTTCTAAATATTCATCATTCTGTGTATTATCACGAAGTCCGATATCTAGGTCTGAATGCTCTTTTTTAAAAGGAAAGTTATTTTGGCAATGCATTGAGAAAGTAAAGACCTGTGTATTAGCTTTAAAAATTTCAGCCGTACCATTTCCTTGATGTACATCCAGATCAATAATTAATATTTTACTGCAGTATTTTTTACTTAATAAATAATTAGCGGCAATAGCTTGATCGTTCAATAAGCAAAAACCTTCTCCCCAGTTGCTTCCTGCATGATGAGTACCACCAGCAATATTAAAAGAAACACCTTCTTGAAGAGCATTTAAACTACTTAAAATAGTACCTTCAACGATCCGAACCTCACGTTCCAAAAGTCTTTCAGATAAAGGAAATCCAATTCGCCGAACTTCATAATAAGTTAACTCAAAAGCTTTCAATCGGTTCCAATAAGTCTGCTCATGTGTCAATAAAATGGAACTTTCACTTACCGGTGAAGGTTCAAAAAAACAATCCTCAGCTACAATTCCTTGATGCAAAAGCTGACTATGGATCAACTCATATTTGATCATAGGAAAGCGATGCCCTTTTGGTAAAGGAAGTATATAATGAGGATGATAAGCAATTTTAAACAATTGGATATCTTATTTAAACGTAGAGAAATTCTTTTCTAAAAGGCAAATGACCTTTTGAAGGTAAATTGCATCAATTTCGCTAAAATCAGCTGGCAAATCACTATCCACATCTAAAACTGCAAACACTTCATTATTTGCAAGCAAAGGTAAAACGATTTCAGATTGTGATAAACTATTACAAGCTATATGGCCGGGAAAAGCATTTACATCGGGAACAATCAGATAGTTTGACAATGCCCATACTTTTCCACAAACTCCTCTTCCTTTTTTAATTCGCGTACACGCTATCGGCCCTTGAAAAGGGCCTAAAACCAATTCATCTTCTTTTACTAGGTAAAACCCAACCCAAAAGAAATTAAATTGAGCTTTTAAGGCTGCTGAAATATTCGCCATATTGGCAATAAGGTCATACTCTCCGTTTACCAAAGCTTCAAGTTGAGGAAGTAAACTTTTATACTGTTCTTCTCTTGTTCCAACAACCGTAATTAAGTTCTCAGCCATTATATTTAATCTACCATAACATGCTCTTTCGCTGCAATATATCGCTCCGCTTCTAAAGCAGCCATACAACCTGTACCAGCCGCAGTTACAGCTTGGCGATAAACATGATCCTGAACATCGCCACAAGCGAAAACACCTTTAACATTAGTTTGAGTACTATTTGGTTTTGTAATAAGATATCCAGTGCTGTCCATGTCAATCAAATCTACAAACAGATCGGTATTGGGTTTATGACCAATGGCAACAAAGAAACCAGTAACATCAATTATCGATTCTTCATTTGTCTGATTATTAATTACCCGAACACCTGTTACATTCAACCCATCGCCTAAAATTTCTTTCGTTTCAGTATGATAATATATTTCAATATTCGGTGTGTTCAAAACTCTGTGTTGCATTACTTTTGACGCGCGGAATTCATCTCGACGAACAAACATATGCACTTTCCTACAAAGTTTAGCTAAATACGTGGCCTCTTCTGCTGCCGTATCGCCTGCTCCAACAATAGCTACATCTTGTCCTCTAAAGAAAAAACCATCACAAACCGCACATGCAGAAACACCAAAACCATTATATTTTTGTTCACTGTCTAACCCTAACCACTTTGCGCTAGCACCGGTAGCAATGATAACCGTATCAGCAGTTATAATCTTATTACCATCGATTTCAACCTCATGAATAGAATCTGAAAAATTCACCTTAGTAACATAACCAAAGCGCACCTGCGTACCAAATCGTTCAGCCTGTTTTTGAAAATCTTCCATCATTAACGGACCAGTTATACCTTCAGGATATCCAGGATAGTTTTCAACATCATTCGTGGTGGTTAATTGGCCACCTACAATAATCCCAGTATATAAAACCGGATTTAAGTCTGCTCTTGCAGCATAAATTGCGGCAGTATAACCAGCAGGCCCTGAACCAATTATTAAACATTTTACGTGTTCTACTTCTTGTGTATTTCCTTGTATCATTTCTACAACGTTGTTTGAGACAAAAATAAGAAAATTAAATTGACCAATTGTCTACTTATATTCAAATGAATAGTTTCCAATCACTATTTCCTCTTAAAAAAGAAAACTACCTTACTTCATATTTTTTGCGTTTTGAAATATGAAACTAGATACCATGAAAGTAATATGCAAGAAAGCACATTAAGTTTGGATAACACCTACATTAAATTTTGTAGTGATCGGAGATTGGTTAGCTGCTTCAATACCCATCGAAATTATTTTTCTGGTTTCTAACGGATCAATAATCCCATCAACCCATAATCGTGCAGCGGCATAGTATGGGCTTGTTTGTTTATTATATCGTTCAGTAATTTCGTTTAATAACAGTTCTTCCTTTTTTGCATCAGGAACTTCGCCTTTTTTATTCATTGTGGCAGTTTGTATTTGCATCAATGTTTTTGCAGCCTGAGGACCGCCCATAACGGCAATTCTGGCAGATGGCCAAGCAAAAATCAATCTGGGATCATAAGCTTTACCACACATTGCATAATTGCCGGCTCCATATGAATTTCCAATTACAATAGTGAATTTGGGTACAACAGAATTGGCCACGGCATTTACCATTTTGGCACCATCTTTAATAATTCCACCTTGCTCAGAACGGCTACCTACCATAAATCCTGTAACATCCTGAAGGAAAACCAATGGAATTTTCTTTTGATTGCAATTCATTATAAAGCGGGCAGCTTTATCTGCTGAATCTGAATAGATAGCTCCGCCAAATTGCATTTCCCCACTTTTTGTTTTTACAATTTTGCGTTGATTGGCCACAATACCCACAGCCCAACCATCTATACGACCTAAACCACAAATGAGGGTTTGACCGTAAAGTTCCTTATATTCTTCAAATTCAGAATTATCAACCAAGCGGCCAATAATTTCTTTCATATCATAAGGGTCTTCACGCGAAATGGGTAAAATTCCATAGATTTCCTCTTCCATTAATTTGGGAGCTTGAGGTTTTATTCGATCAAAGCCGGCCATCTCAGGAGCACCTAACATTCCCATAATATTTTTTATAGCGTCTAAGCAGCTTTTATCATCGGGAAACTTGTAATCGGTAACACCGGAGATTTCACAATGGGTAGTAGCTCCGCCTAAAGTTTCATTATCAACAACTTCTCCTATAGCTGATTTCACTAAATAAGATCCGGCTAGAAAAACAGAACCTGTACCATCTACAATCATAGCCTCATCACTCATTATTGGCAAATAAGCACCTCCGGCAACACAAGAACCCATAATTGCGGAAATTTGCACGATTCCCTCTGCGCTCATTTTGGCATTATTTCTAAAAACTCTGCCGAAATGCTCTTTATCTGGAAAAATTTCATCCTGCATTGGAAGAAAAACACCAGCAGAATCAACAAGGTATATTATAGGTAAGCGATTTTCCATCGCTATTTCTTGCGCTCTTAGATTTTTTTTGGCTGTCATTGGGAACCAAGCACCAGCTTTAACTGTAGCATCATTGGCTACTATTACGCATTGACGGCCAGAAATAAATCCAATACCAACAACTACACCGGCAGAAGGACAGCCGCCATGTTCTTGATACATTCCATTAGCCGCCTGGGCACCTATTTCGAGCCAGGGCTTATCAGTATCAATTAAATAATGAACCCGTTCCCGGGCCAACATTTTCCCTTTTGCTTTTTGTTTTTCAGCAGCTTTCTCTCCACCTCCTGAATATACTTTTTTTAACAGCGTCTTTAGTTCATAAAGACGCTGTTTATTAAAATCTTCGTTCTTATTAAATTTCAGGTTCATGAACGAAGTTAATTTATATTTTACAAAATTGAAATATTATCGGCTATAATTGGGAGCTTCTTTTGTTATCACAATATTATGTGGGTGACTTTCACGCAAACCAGCCCCGGTGATTTTAACAAAACGAGCTTCTT
>Ga0160445_100415_pt1 | contig 23166 bp, 14 predicted proteins | sample HID1972M_E1MG_FD_108215 | JGI IMG/M metagenome (GOLD analysis project Ga0160445, IMG submission 108215) | Enriched pill bug-associated microbial communities from UW Madison campus, WI, USA - HID1972M_E1 MG | ecosystem: Host-associated > Arthropoda: Insects > Digestive system > Unclassified ... | reverse complement strand
GGTCTCAACAGTAGGGTAATTTCGAATACCTAAGAAACTACTCGTACTTCTGGCTGAGCCATTAGCATAAACGATATACGAACGTTTTTTCAAAGCTTGCTCTGAAAATCCACCTGCTTGAGAAATATAATATTTGAAACTTTTATTCGGTAAATAAACTGAGGTTACCGGTGATAGAACTTCGCCGCCAATTTTTACGGTTTGAAGCTCCTTTGGAATATAAATAACATCCCCATCTCTTAATAAGAGATTCTCTTTATTTTTAGGGTTTTCAATGATCTTAGGAAAATTAACTCCCACATAATCATTTTGAATATTTTTTTGTATTTGCTCTTGCGTTAAACCGACATTCTGATCGCTTTGCAAATTTGTTAACGTTTCTAAATTTTGTTTAGCCGCTTCCTGCTTTCTTATATATGCGATACTATCTGTTCGGCTAGCGTTAATTTTTAACTCGGTAACATCACCTCGTTTTAAGGACGCGCCTTTGGTATAGGCGAATGCGGTAAATCCCCCTGCCCGCTTTATCAAATCAGTGATGCGTTCATTCTTGCTGTTGATGGAATAAATTCCCGGATAAAGGACTTCGCCTTCAATACTTACTGTTTTTTGAGTTTCATAACCTGGTAAAGTTCTTACAACAACCATATCAAAAGGTTCAAGAACGAAGTTTCCTCCTTCGCCTTCAAAGTTCTTATCAAAATCGACCTGAAAAATCTCAGCGGTTTTACCGGCCACAGAGGTAACGTCTGTTGAACTCATTCTTCTGGAAACTTCCACTCGTAACGGAGAAGCACTTTCTTTAAATCCACCTGCCTCTAAAATAAGATCTTTCACAGTTCTGCCTTCAGCATAAGGATAAGAGCCCGGAGTACGCACTTCTCCATCAACTGAAAGCGAGTATTCGTCTTTCAAATCAAAAATAGAAGATATTTTCACCTGATCTTCCTTTTGCAAAAGAATATCAGGCGCTATCCCTGCCAAAATATTGGCAACATTGAACGTTAATTGTTCGGGTTGTAAATTTGATTTTAAACGGGTGATTGTTCCTAAATTTAAAAAAGCATCTTCTTTAACTCCGTCCGCTTTTTTGATGAGCATTGATACGGTGAGACCTGAACTCAGCTCATAATCACCAGGCCGGAAAACCGCGCCATCAATGCTTACACGGTTTTCAAATCGCTCAAGTATTTTAGAGATGGTGAATTTATCGCCGCTTTGTGGCTCATATTGTCCGAATTGACTGTATAGCAGATCTTCAATGCGTCGTTCTTTTCCGGTGTTCTTCAATACTTTAATACGATCTTGGTATGCGTATTCCGTAAAGCCACCCGAAAAACTCAATAGATCTTCAAAGGTTTCGTTGTTCTTCATTTCGAACAAGGCCTGGCGTTTCACCTCACCTATTAATTCAACGCGTTTGAAATAAGGAGGAACAAAGACAACGTCCTGATCTTGAAGCGTGATGTTATTATCTAAACTCCCATCGATAAGAAAATCGTAAACATCTAATGTAGAAATTACTTTTCCATTGCGCACAATACGAATATCACGCATTGTACCATTTTTTGTAGGGCCGCCTGCTGCATATAAGGCATTGAATACCGATGCTACAGAAGGTAACGTATAAGTGCCTGGTTTTACTATTTCTCCCGTTAAGATAACTTTGATACTCCGTATATTACTGATGGTAATATTAACATTCGTATTTCCTGTAGACACTCCTGAGTATATACCTGCAAGTTTGTTTTTTATGCGTTTACTAGCTTCTTCAATTGTTGCACCCGCGACAGATACCACACCTACATAAGGAATATTGATATTTCCTTCCGGACTAACCAGTAATTGATGACTGGCTTCTGAATAGCCATAGATTTCAATCATTAATTCATCGCCTGTACCAATAACATAATTTTTTGGTGTCGCGATGTTGAGATTAGGTTCAAATTGAGGATTGGCGTTTTTGAAAAGTGAGGCGCCGAATATCTTAGATAGTAATTCGTCTAATGCTTTCTCCGCTTCGGTTTTAATTTCTTCTTTCGTTTTCAGATCAGAAAAAAGTGAGTCTTGTGAAAGATCCTGCACATTTTGCTTTGGCAAAGTTCGGGATTTGGTGGACACACTATCTTGCCTTTTCGTTGGCGTTTTCAATTTCAACTTATCAACACGTTCACGTAACTTTCCAACCTCAATTGAAGACATTCCTCTAGCCAAAGCCACCTGCTCTAATTGGCTTTCTGAAAGGCCGGAAGCTTGTACCTGGGTCATGAACTGCCTGACTTGTGTATCAGTTAGCTCATCAACCCGAATATTTGACATATTTTGGGCGTATGAAGTGTTAAATATAAGGCAAAAACAGACAAAGAGAATAAGGCTAATGAATTGTACGCTTTTTTGCATAACAAATGAAAGTTATTTAAGGGTTTTGAACCGTTTTTTTGTTGAATTCGTAATCAATGTGCAAAGAAACGGTTTTTTTTTGTATTATCTATAATTACGTTTGAACTGATTAAACGGATATTAAGTAAGAATGCTACCATTTTCATTATTAAAATCATATTGTTTTTTTAAGATGCACTGTACGTTGAATACTTCGCATAGCATAGTTAAGATTAAAATCAGAAACAGTATGTTGTCAATAGGAACAAGTTGTTCATAAATACTCACTTCTAGGTATTTTATTTATTCCGAATTACGCCTAACTTAATAGCAAATTATTTCCTTTATGAACCAAAAACAAACAGGTCCTAATATAGAAAAGATACACTATATTAATGTAGGTAAAGGCGGTACTTTTTGTCCCTCCGGTGATCCCTATGATAGTGTTCCTCAAGATATCGATTCTTTATTTCAATATCTTGAAGAATCAAACAAAAAAAAATTGGTCATCTATTTCCATGGTGGTTTAGTGCCTGCCGATAGTGGTATCAGCACCGCAGAGCGTATTGTGCGCTATGCAACCAACTACACGGATGCTCACCCTATTTGCTTTATTTGGGAGACGGGAATAAAAGAAACGATTCAGCAGAATATGGAGACAATTGCTCAATCTGACTTCTTTAGAAGGTTGTTGATCAAAATAATTAAAGTAGCCGGCAAATCATTAGGTATTGATGTGGTAAATTCATTGATATCTTCAACACCTAAAGGCACGGGGAATTTAACGGAAGAAGAGATTTTATTGGAATTAAATGAAGAAGAACCTTTTAAAAATTATGTAATAAATTCTGGTGCTAGATCCGCAAGTGTACTTGATGCAATAAACCTACAGAATAAGGAAGATATTGACCGATACCTGATTCCGGAAATTACGGAGGAAATAACGGAGGAAATTTTAGCCGATTGGAAGCTGAAAAAACTTGCTGAAGAAGAAAAACCACGTCATGAAGCTGCATTAATGGATTCTGAACGCTTAATCGATATAAAAGACGATTCAAAAGGGATTATTAGCGCCGCTAAATTGATAGCAGCGGCAGTTAAGATTACCGTGCAAGTTATTAAACGGCATATTCAAGGTAGGAACCATGACTTTTACCCAACAATCGTCGAAGAAGCCTTACGTGAAATTTATGTGGCAGACCTTGGCGAATGGGCTTGGGGACGGATGAAAAACAAAGCAAAGCTAATGTGGCAGCAAGACGATTTTCATGATGATCCATCAAAATGGCCAGCTGGATATTACTTTTTAAAAAAGTTAGATGAATATCAATCCAAAGTAGGAAAATTAACCATTGATCTGGTTGGGCACTCTGCCGGTTCTATCGCTATTTGCGAGCTTATTAAAAGTTTGAAAGTGAATGCTATTGATTTACATTTTCGACACATTATATTTATGGCTCCAGCATGCCGTTGTGATTTATTTGCGGAAACGGTGCTTACTGAACCTCAAAAATTTTCAAGCTTCCGGTGCTTTACCATGAACGACGAGCAGGAAAAAAAAGATTCCGTAATAAAATATCTCTATCCGCGTTCTCTGCTGTACTTAATATCAGGAATACTGGAAGAAGAACCCGATGCGCATATTTTGGGCTTGCAAAGGCATATTACTGGTAAGCATCCCTACACGGGAGGTGTATTCAATAACATCATTGATTTTCTTAAACCGCAAGGCAGAATAATTTATTCAGTTACAGATGGTGCTGAAATTGGATTTCAATCCAGATCCATAAGTCATGGTGGGTTCGATGATGATTACGAAATTACATTAGACAGTATTATGCACCTAATTAATCAACAAAATGGACAAGAACATTCATGATTATGCTGTAGTAGTAGGTGTAAGTCATTATGATGGGCTTACCATGCTTAATGGACCGGCTAAAGATGCCGAAGAATTCAAGAATTGGCTTATCGATACAAAGGGTGGAAATATACCTGAAGAGAATTGTCATCTTGTTTTATCCACCGAAAGCCCCTTATTGCCTATCCAAGATCATATTGATCAATTATTCAAAAAAATATTTATGATTCTGAAATACGATGATTTTGGAGGAAGGAGATTGTATTTTTATTTTTCAGGTCATGGATTGGGTATTGAATGGAGGGATACAGCACTAGTTCTTCCGCCCTGGTCAGATATGATGCGAAATTATGCGCTTTCTTCTTCTGAATATCTCAAAGCAATAATAGAATCGGGATATTTTAAAGAAGTCTTCTTTTTTCTGGATTGCTGTCGCAATAGAATGATTGGTGTTAGAGGTGCCAATCCTTTATTTGGTTCTGTAAAACCAGGGGAAGGAACTCCAAAGTGTGTTAGCTATGGATTTTCTGCCACTGAATTTGATAATAAGGCTTTTGAAGCTGTTATACAACCTGGAAATGGAAGCCTGCTTGACAATGATAGGACACGTGGGTTATTTACGGTTGCTCTTATTAACGGATTAAAAGGCGCTGCTGCCATAAACGGAAGGATAACAACAAGAACACTGATGGATTATTTACACTTACATCTTCCATTAATGGCCTTAGAACATAAAAAAACTCAAATTCCCCGCTTTCATATCGATAGTGATATAATTGAAACAACTATTTTAGAAGGGTTACCCACTCAAAGCATTGAATTAAACATTCAATTCAGAGAAAAGGCAAGAAAGGTAATTCTTGAAGACTCAAATCTAAATACGATCAAAAATGACAGTACGGATACCGGTCCCTGGAAAATAGCTGTAAAGAAAGGCCTGTATGCCATCCGTTATGCAGAGGATGAACTATCAACAACTAGTATACGAATAGATGGGACTTTAAATGAAGTACATTATGAATACTAATCTTCCTCCAACAGAAAAACCGGAATTGTTTTCCTTTTCATTTCAAATAACAGGTTTTCTTAAAGAATTTGTTAAGTTAACCTTATTTGATGGTTCGGGTTCACTGCTAACCAAATCCTACGAGAAACTTGAGCTTTCACTTCCAAGGGGATTATACCAATTGCATATTCAGTCAAATGAAAATGTAGTACAAAAACTAATCAGGCTTAATGGAAATTATGAAGAAAAGGTAAAGAGTGAAAGTTCTTACTCTTCTATTACCGGAGAATTTTTAACCAGTTCACATGAATATTATTCAAAAACAGCTGATCACTGGAGCAAACATGCAACGATAAAGAACAAGGAGCAGCTATCCAGTTCACTATTTATTTTCTTCCGCTACCCCGATAAAGAAACAAAAAGCAAACAAAAAAATGCTACCAAATCATTGGGAAGGTCCTTTATCCTGTTAAACAAAGAAAGAAAACTACTTTATGGACTTCATAAAACCAATATAAAGGAAGATCTAGAAACAGGTTGGATGGCTTTCCATGCACCTCTTGAGCCTGGTATCTATTACTTGGTATACCTGGGTAGAAACAAGCGGGAAATACCTTTATTTGTATTTACAGATTGGCAAACGCAATTGTTTATTACCTTTAAAAAGACACCCATATTTCAGACTACCAGGTTACTCATTTTTAAGCCTAACCATCAGGTTCCCAACAAAAGTGAACGTGTTGAAATGGATGCGCTTTTGCAGAAAATGCAAAATGGAATTTTTTATGTACCTCCCAGTATTTTAAAGAGGTTTGCCAATGGGCAGCTGGAGAACCCGGTATTTGCGATGGCAATTTGCTATGCATATTTTCTTTGTGGAAAAAATAAATATGATAATTTAATAAAGCTGATTATCGAAAACCTGCAATCGCTTATTTATAAAAATTTCGAGTCTTCAGATTTAAAAGCTATTCTGTTGCTTGCAGCTTTACATTTTAAGAAAGAGATACCATATCTTGAAGTAAACTTTCCATGTATGTTTTTACCTGGAATGAAAATTATAATTGAACAAGCTTCCATTCATAGTGATAAGATTGTTCTAAAGGATATAGCGGAAAATATTGTTCCATGGTTAAAAAATGATTCAATCTGGACTTCTTATAAACCATTAAAACACCTTTTATCTGATTCATTGGATGTTCCTTTATATTCCGTATTAACAGATAGCCCCGCTTATGAAGGCGATCTGTCTTTTAGTAGCTATGAAGGAGCCGATAGCTATGATGAAGCTGACGGGAATGATGGAAGTGGTAGAGATTACGGAAGTAAAAGTTATTATACAAAGACATTCAGTTCCTTTGAAAGCGAACTGATTGATTGGATTGGCCAAAGTATTGCCAATCAACTTTCAATAAAAAGCGAAATAAAACCCAGCATTGAGGAGCTAGCCTTACAGTTTCAAATTACGCCCATCATGGTAACAGAAAGGGTTCAACAGCTTAATGATTTGTCATTTCGAGAACTTTCAAGAGTGGTGCCGTCCTATTTCACCATTACTAACCAACGGGTTAATTCTGAAAATTTAAAAGATAATATTCAGTTCCTTTTAGATAATCATTAGGAAGAGAAAACAAGTTAACTTGGTCGCTTTTATTACCAGCCTGAATTTTATTACATTTGATTTTCATTATCAGGAGTTTTATGAACAGGTTTGGTTTAGCGTTTTTTATTTTAGTTGCATCCGTTTTTTCTTCATGTTATGAGCGGTCAGCCGAGCGTAGCACTAATGAAGTTTCCGAAAATAGCTTAGACACTTCCTCCACAGACACAATAAAAGTTCCTTTTCATACCCGCATCAATCTTTATATTGAAAATTCTGGTTCCATGAACGGCTATGTTACGGGAAATACAGGCTTCAAAAATATGCTGGGTGATTTGCTGGTAAACTTAAAGTATGAGTTTGGAGCACAGAATATACAGCTTTTCTTTATTAATGATGCCATACACCCTATTACGTTAGACAGGGATATTACACAATTTGCAAGCACCTTAAACCCTGCCCGAATGAGGGTTGGGAATACGGCTTCAAGCGATTTAAATTTGATTTTCAATAAAGTATTGGAGAAAACAGAGCCGGTAACACTATCAATTTTAGTATCCGATTTGATTTATTCAATTCAAGGATCAAACACGGAAGAATTGCTGAATTATCAGAAAAGCCAGACGAAAGACGCTTTCCTGAGCAAAGCTAAACAAGGTGATGAACTGCAGACTTCACTGGTTCAGCTGACTTCTAATTTCAATGGGATCTATTGGGATAAGAATAATTCAAAAACGATTTTGGATAATAAAACGCGGCCTTATTATATAACGGTTACCGGTGACGCGGACCGGGTTGCTGATTTTACGAATAAGATTGATTTGTTAAAGCTAAAGGGTTACGCCAACCGCTATACGTTGACAACGGATGATTTTTCGGAAAATAACTATTATTCCGTTTTAACCTCTACCTATAATCAAGGCAGGTTTAAACCCATACGTTCGCTTTCTTCTTCTGAGTACGTGAGAGGAATAGAAGACGTAGAAATAGATGCTTCAAGAACTGGAGATGAAAATTTCACCTTCGCGCTGGCCATTGATCTTTCCAGGATTCCGGTAGAAGATGCTTATAAAACAGATTTGAAGAATTATGAAGTCTTAGCTGGGAATTACACCATCGATTCTGTTTTCGCGATTAAAAAAAAGAACATTCAGCCATCTGATTGGATTCGCATACAATCCGCGGAAGCAACACACATTTTGTGGATTAAAGCTAAAGGTAAAGCATTTTCGGATTTCTCCTTCGCGTTAAAAAAACAGATTCCTGCCTGGGTTTATAAAACCGATACGGAAGATGATACGGATATAAATAAGGCAATGGATAAAACCTTTGGTTTCAAATATCTGGTAGAAGGTGTTTCGGAAGCTTATGAAATTGTTTCTGACCACAAGGATTATTATTTCGATATTAAAATACCAGTAAGAAAAGCATCCGCTAGTAATACTGGAAAGATATTTGTTGTACTTTTGATATTGGCAGCATTTAGCGGATTGCTGTATACCTATTTAAAAAGAAGAAAATGAATGAACTCTTTGCCGCCATCTTTGAAGGATGGGGCTGGTTTAGATTAGGTGATTTTTCAAACGACTTGTATAATAACCTGCTTTATACACCGATTGGGATCATCATGGTTGCTACATCAATTACCTGGATGGTAATCTATTATTATGTGATAGACCATCCACGTTTTTCACGGCCCTGGCATTGGTTAATCTGGATATTAATTTTATGTGCGATAAATTTTGCGGCATCAAACTACATTACTTCCTGGAAATTGACCGAACTTTATACTTCGCTGGAAAAGGATGTTCCTTACTATTCAGAATTTACAACTTTTTCTATTGTGGTAGCTGTATGGACCTACGTATTCGCGTTTATGATTTCATTGCTGATTAAACGTAAATCGGTAATGTGCAAACGCACCCCCTTTTAACTGTAAAAGACCATGGCTAAACTATATATTTTTGGAATTGGAGGAACGGGCTCGCGGGTGATTAAATCATTGACGATGCTTTTGGCTGCCGGTGTAGCTATGAAAGACTATGAAGTTGTCCCCATTATCATTGATCCGGATTCTGCAAATGGGGATGTTACCCGCACAGTGGAAATTTTAAAGAATTATCAGCAAATCCACGACCGTGTAAATGCGGATAAAGCTTCAGAGTCTTCTTTTTATAAAACGGCTATTTCCAATATATCCCAGAATTTCAGATTGGAGATTAAAGGTAGCCATAATGAGGAATTCCGTGACTATATTGGATATTCTGAATTAAGCGACAGCAATAAAGCGTTAATTTCCATGCTCTTTTCAAAGGATAATTTGCGCGCTGATATGGAAGTTGGTTTTAAAGGGAACCCAAATATTGGTTCTGTGGTGTTAAACCAATTTTCTGAATCGGAAGATTTTGTAAAGTTCGCCTCTGATTTTTCAGCCGGGGATCGGATATTTATTATCTCATCCATTTTTGGCGGTACGGGTGCTGCAGGATTTCCTTTGCTTTTAAAGAACATTAAAAACGCGGATCATAAATTGCCCACCTGGGCTATTTTAAAAGAAGCTCCTATTGGTGCGATTTCGATCCTTCCTTATTTTGGGGTGTGGCCGGATCCGAAATCCAAGATTGATAAGGCGACATTTATTTCGAAAACGACGGCTGCTCTCTCCTACTACAATTCCAATGTATCGGGTAATAATTCATTGAACGCGCTCTATTATATCGGTGATGAGGTGAATAAGGATTATGAAAATCATGAAGGTTCTACCTATCAAAAGAATGACGCGCATTTTATAGAGCTGGCAGCGGCTTTAGCGATTGTAGATTTCGCACATACGGAAGACGCTGATTTAAAAAATGTGGATGGACGGGCTGTTGCCCCTTTATATAAGGAATATGGAGTGATTAGCGACACGGAAACGATAACATTCGGTGATTTAGGTATAAGGTCTCAACAACATATGCAAAAGGCGCTTAGCCAATATATGTTATTTTACTTATACCTGGAAAACCATATTCAATCTTCTTTGGATTTGCCCTGGGCAACGGGCTCAGTTAAGATTGATAGGGCCTTTTTAGCTCAACCCTTTTATAATACGTACTTGCGCTCCATGAATAAGCATTTCTGGGATTGGTTAACGGAAATGAAACGGAATAAAAGGAGTTTTGCACCGTTTAATTTAAAGGTAGGCTACAATAATCTATTTGAAGTAATCGAAGGTGTGAAAGCGAAGAAAGGATTATTTGAACGGGGTTCTAATTATTCACGCATGGATTATGTTTTATCAAAGGATGAACCAAAGATAAAGGCTTTGAAGCAAGACGCGTTTTTTCTTGAACTGTTTAGTAAAGCGACGGAGGATTTGGTGAAAGAGAAATTTAATTTTTGATCATTGTTGAGAAACTGATGAGGCGTTAATAAACAATAACAAAAAAAGGAATGTCAAAAGTATTTAGATTTCATAGCGGTAACAACAACATTGAAGACTGGCAAATTACTGAAGCTTATGGCAGCAATGCGATTAACGCTATCAAAGATCCTGCGGGTGAATCCGCGAGCCGACAAATAACTTCCATACCCAGTCCCTTTGCACGGATGGATCTGATTCAGACTGCCTTTCGCAGAATTAACGAAAGCAGAGCTTTAGATGGATCAACAATCTTTCATAAGATGGTTTCCGATGCGCTGGATGTAGCTGAATTGTTTTTTAACTATGACCGCTTTGCTGATAAATTGCAACTGATGGTTTGGGACAGGCATCAGGACTTGCAGCAATTGCTGAATTCCCCAAATCCTAAGCATAAACGCCTGGGAGAAACGTTACGTTTGTATTTGGAACAGGACAGGCAAGCACATAACTTCGATGAACTAAACAGTATTTATTTATTAAATTATATTGCCGGAGGACCAGGTAAAATCAATATTATCGGTGGTACATCTCCTTCTACTTTGTTTTTTACTTCGGCAAATGAGCTGAATTATGTCAATATTCAGTTTGGAACAAAACGCGTGTTCTCAACTACTTATCATGCGCTTTATAAACGAGACATTGAGTTGCAAAAGTATTTATACGGATTGCAACGATACTTTCCTGCTTTTAATTCGAAGTTTAAGGAGGTAGACGATTACTTAACTACCAATTACGGCTTTATACCTGAGGAGGTCCGTCAATATATTATGCATTTAACGGAAGCTGATTTTACTAACTCGTATGCTCAGCTAACTGTTGGTGGTGATGGAAATAAGGTAGAAGTTTTGGGTTTTCCATTAAGAAAAAAGATTGATGAACCTTCGAACATTGCGGAAAGATCTGATTTTGTGATTGCCTCTACCAAATCTTCGGTTAAGCCCTTAGTTTTGCCAAATGAGAAATTCACAGAAAAATTAATTTACACGACTGATTTTTGGGATGCGAATTTAAAAGCTCCGCATGTTGATACACGTGAAATCGCGAAACGGAAACTGCCTTTTGTAGGTGATAACTATCCATACCTTACCATTTCGGATTTCCTGGAGCCTTATATTATCCGGACGGTTTACCCCATTCAAAAAGCGAAATATTTTGACGGGAATTTTTCAGATTCCCAACAGCAAACAAAAGGTTTTGTTCTTCCTATAAAAAAAGAGTTTTTCAATTACTTTGATATAAGTTTTTTACAGGGATTTACCCCTGATGGGAAACCGGTCTTTGAAATGTATTCAGGTGCAGGAGGCGGATTAACGGTTACTTTGCGGGTGCCTGTTAAAAAAGGATATATTTCTTTTCAACGGATATACTATCCTTCATCTAATGAACTGAGCATAGAGAAGGCTGATAGTGAACATAATAAAGGGCTTATCGTAGAGAACCAGTTTAGCCTAACGGTCTTTCCCTTCTACAAGACGGCAGCACAGTATTCCAATGTATATCGCATTGCTTTATTGGATCGCGATATTCTCCCTTTAACGAAATCGAGACGCTACGCCTTGAAATTTTTTAAAAATAGTTCCTATGTTTCGTTGGATGGCCCGAATAGCAGAGCTAATGAAACAACTGGTGTAGAAGAAGTTGCAATTCGGGCAGAAAAATCGCGTTCTAAGAAATCTGCTGACGGACTATCATCAACCTATTATGTATTGGAAGATGGTTTTGATTTTATGGAGGTCAATGACGGCTCTGGGCATAAAGGAATTGTCATCCCGCTTTTTAAGGAAATTGAACCTGGAACGGAGAAGTTTACCTTTGCTGTTGATTTCGGAACAACCAATACACATATTGAATACCGTCGTGGCGATGCTGAGCCTGTGCCTTTCGAAATTAATGAAGAGGATTTACAGATGGCGAGTTTGCATGACCCGGCGATTGAAGAGGCTGATATTTCCCTTTCAGGAACCGGTTCAGCAGCACTTATTTTAACACTTCCCCATGAGTTTTTACCCTTGACATTGGGTAAAAAGCATGCACACGCTTTTCCTACACGTACAGCGATTCACTATAATGAGTCAACGGACTTTGGTTCTTCTACCTACGCCTTAGCCGATTTAAATTTATCATTTACCTACGAGAAGGAACTGATCCCTAAAAATATAAAGTTTGATACGAATTTAAAGTGGTCAGATTTTAAAGCCAATACAAAAGAGTTAAAAAAAGTAGATGCGTATTTTGAGAATCTTATGCTGATGATTCGCAATAAAGTATTGTTAAATGGTGGTGACCCGGATAAAACAGAGTTGATTTGGTTTTACCCTTCCAGCATGCTTCCTTTTAAAATTGGTATGATGGAGTTTAAATGGGCGAATTTATTTAAGCGCTATATCACGGATAAGCGCTCGCCTATGAAGCTTTCAGAATCTATCGCTCCTTTCTATTATTTTAAAAACCGGCTTGGGGTAACTGCAACCGAGCGACCGGTGGTATCAATCGATATTGGAGGCGGAACTTCAGATATCGTAGTTTATACGAAGAATCATCCGGAGGTTCTGACATCCATTCGCTTCGCGGCCAATACAATTTTTGGGGATGGGTATAATTCAAATCCCGCGCTTAATGGATTTGTAAAGAAGTATTCGGAGAAGTTTAAGGACTTAGGAATTGTTTCCTATTATTTACCCAAACTACAGCACTCGGAAGACATTGCAGGCTTCTTTTTTTCGTTGGAAAATAACCGCGATTTACAAAAAAGGAATATCGATGCTTCTTTTGCCAGGGAATTGCATCAGGATGCGGATTTCAGGATCGTATTTTTAGTATTTTATTCCGCGATTATCTATCATCTTGCTAAACTGATCAAAGCGAAGGGCTTAGAAATTCCGGCTTATATAACCTTCTCGGGCACGGGATCTAAGGTAATCGATTTTGCTGACCCTTCACCGAAGTTAAAAGCATTAAGCAAACTTACTAAAGCTTTGTTTACATGGATTGCTGATAAAAAGGAAGTTACTTCTGTCTCTGATTCTATTGAAACAATTGAATTGAAGCAATACGAAAACCCCAAGGAAATTACCTGCAAAGGTGGTTTGATGATTGATCAGGAAATTGATATTGAAAATATTAAATCCGTATTATTAGGTGATACCTCTGGTCGGCTTATAGAGAATGAACCTCTTGATTATAATGCGATCACTGACGATGTGATTGATTCGGTTTTAGTAGAATACCGAAACTTTATCGATAGCCTATTTGATTTGCATAAGACGATAAATTTCTCACAGGAGTTTGGCGTAAACCCAACTACAATGGCTATTGCGAAAAAGGCATTAACGGTTAAAGCGAAGGAATATCTTTTATTGGGTATTGAGCAGCAGCTTAAGGAATTAAATGAAGATAAAAGTGTAACTATCGCTGAGAGCTTATTTTTCTATCCACTGGTTGGAGGCCTGAATAAGTTGGCTTTGGATATTTACGCTAATGAAGTTTAATAAATAAGATCACCAATTTAAAAAACTTTAATGACACGCTCAAAAGAAAGAATTAATTTAAAGCATTACTGCATTGAAGAGAAAATAATCATTACATTCAATTAAAGAAAGAAACATAAAACTATGGATTACTTTTTAGCGATATTACCTGCGATCATTATTATATTTTTAATTCTGGTTTTGGCTTATTTAACGCAAACTTCTTTAAGAAGTAAATATATAAAGCCAATGGAAGAGCGAATTGATGAATTGGAAAAGGTTTTAAAACAGCGCGACAAGGATTTACGGGATTTAACAACCGCATTAATGGCTTTGCAGACTGAGGTGGAAAAAATGGCGGATGATGCCATGAGTTTTCTGAAACAACAGCCAGTGGGAGCTCCTGCAATCAATGCGCCGACGGAAATACTGACTGATTTCTACATGTCGACGCCGAACAAAGATGGCAGTTTTAATATGGCATCCTATTCGGAAACTTTCCGGCCTTCCGTTTCCATTTATCATTTTGTTCCATTTAATAAAACACAAGCGGAATTTGAATTTGAAAGCGATGAACAAGGTATGCGGGATGCCTTAAACTTTTCAAAATCTTATATTGAGCCAGTTTGTGACGAGGAAAATGACGTTACCCCTGATTCTAAACAAATAAAAACGATTGATAAGGGTTTGGTGGAATACGTCAACGGACAGTGGGTGGTAGTGAAAAAGGCGATAATCCGTTATGAATGATTTTAAATAGTAATTTGAATTATATAAAATGATAGTAATCATTTACAGTGTTATTGCAATAATAATACTTTTTCAGCTATATATTTTCTTAAAAACGATGGGAAAGATCAAATCGTTTAAAAAGGCGATCCCGCCTGTTGAGGGCTTAACGACTGTAAAGGTCTACCTTCCTCAGGAAAGCGATTTAAACGCGGAACAGATTTTGGCGCGAAAGGAGAAACATATGCTTACGCCCGATCAACGCATTTCGGAAGACAGTTTCTATGACCACCTCGTTAAATCGTCGACCAGATCATGAATTATATAGAGCTGAAATTAATTGAAACGCCGAAAGGGCTGGAAGCTGAGCAAAAAGAGACAATTTCTCAGGTCAATAATTTCTTGCTGAAAAATAAAGGACTGATTGGAGATTTTGAAACGCTAAAAGAGCTTGTTGATCGAAATGCTGATGCTGCAGAGGAAGAAATCAATCACCTTCTGCCCCTTCCTATTTATTTGGGAATCGGAGGATCCCTTCTTGCAATTATTATCGCTTTCTTTACTTTATCTACCTTATCGGATTTATCGGCAGAATACTTAGACACCTTATTTTTAGTACTTAAAATCGCGTTTCTATCAAGTTTTACAGGCTTATTATTGACGCTGATAGCCTGGGGCTTTCCCTATCGCTCTGCGCGGGTATTCAATAAACTACAAAAAAAGCGTTTTTATGATTTTATTAATCAGGAAATGGATCAGCAATTATCGCACAATATTTCTTCCAGTATTTATGCCCTTCAAAGTAATTTAAATAGCTTTAATACCAGCTTCACTCAAAACATTGGCGGATTTCACCAAATTATAAATGAAGTTAAAAACGCTTTTGACCAGCAGGTTGAGTTAATGCGTGATTTTAAATCGCTTGATTTGATGGAACTTTCAGAATACAATGTAAAGATTATGCAAGAGATTCGCAGTAGTACCAGAGAATTTGAGAAGTTTAATTCTTATCTGCAACAAACAAATTCAATGGTTGATAGCATCGGCGAGTTGAACAAGAACTTAAGTCAACAATTTGAGAAATCAGATGTTTTACAACAGATCGTTTCCTCAGTTAATACCAATATTGAGTTAAATAAGCAGATGATAGCGGTATTGCATTCAGATCTGCGAGAAATTGACACGCGCAAAAAGTTTATGGCTGATGCGGTAATTAATGTAGACCATGCTTTGCAAAAATCTCTTGAAGAGCTGAAAATGCATACGCAGAAGAAATTAGATGCTATTCGGGAGATTACCATTAAGGAAGAGAACTTTATGGAAAAACGTTTCTCCAATCTGGACAATCATGTGAATCGCGATCCTAAAATAGAAGAGCTCCTATCTTCTCTTCAAGAGTTGATTGTTGAAATTAAAAATAAAAACGCCTAGTTGTTCTATAATTCGTTTTGGCTACAAAAAGAAATGAGATACTGGTTTATGAAGCAATGTTGTTTCTATAACTTGTTTTTGGCTACAAAAACTATATAGAAACAACATTGCGGAATCTGTTTTACCAAACAAATGTAGCAACTGATCCGGCATCTAAAGAAGCGCTAACCGCTTTATCCTTGTCTTTAATGGCAAAGCTTTTATTTGCGTTGCTTTTATTTAAAACGATCAGTACCTTTTTGCCTTCTGGTGTTAAAAAGGCCACATTCGGCAATTCATCAATTCCATTTGATGCAATTCGTTGTGAACCATCAGGCACAAATTTAGAAGCATGCCCAATAATATAATAGGCAACGTTCCGTGATACTTTTTGTCCTTCGATAGTAATTGCACCCAAACAGCTTGTACAACCACCTTTATCGGTATGAGGATTATAATTTACATCGGAAGCGAGGTTCCATTCTAAGACTGTTTTACTCCAATTACGTATAGCACCAATAATTAAATTTTCTACATGCCATTGGAGTTCCTGTTCAAATTTCTGCGGTCCACCCACCCATTGTTCTGTAAAATAGATGTTCTTGTCAGGGTGAGCCTGATGCACTTCACTCAATGCTTCAATTTTTCCTCCGTATAAATGAAAAGCCGAACCATCAACATATTTTTTGGCTTCCGGATCATCCAAAATAGAAATTGGATAGTCAGGCCGGTCCGCATTATGGTCGTAAATTATAATTTTAGTTGTTAAACCCGCCAATTGAATTTTTGGTCCTAAAGCGGTTTTGATAAATTCTGCCTGATCGTTGGCTTCCATATACATGGATGGATTGTTTCCAGGATGCAAAGGCTCATTTTGGGGAGTAAGCGCGTCAATGCGAATACCTTCGGCCTTCATACTCTGAATGTATTTAACCAGATAATTAGCATACACAGCATAGTATTCCGGTTTTAAACTTCCTCCAATATATGCCTGATTATCCTTCATCCAGATTGGAGCGGTCCAGGGAGAGGCCATAATCTTTATGTCCGGATTTACTGCCAGAATCATTTTTAATACTGGAATTAAATCCTTTTTCTCTTTTTCGATGGAAAACTTGGCAAGATCCATATCGGTTTCACCTGTTGGAACTTCATCATAGGTAAAGAGTTCTGATGAAAGATCTGAGGCTCCAACGCTTATTCGCAGATAGTTAACGCCGATGGCATTTTTCTTTCGGGAAAATATTTCCTGGATAAGCTGTTCACGATGGGGAGTCTCCATTGAATTGATTAATTCGGCACTTCCGCCGGTAAGTGTATAGCCAAATCCATCAATTGTTTGATATTTCTGGTTATCATCGATTTCGATGATAGTTTCCTCTGAAATCGTAGATGAAAAGTTTAATTCAATGTTCTGCTTTTCTAATAACTGAGATTGATCTGAAGCAGTTAGCCATACACTAATTTCCGATTGACCAGGATCTATAGTATTGCTATTTTCTTTGCTATTATTCTTACAGGCTACAAAACTAAGGAGAAATACTGGAATAATAATTTTTCTAATTTTAACCATGCTTATCGGTTTTTTAATTTTTAACTGCGTTTCGGTTTGTGAATAACCGCTAATATCCATAATGGTTTATGTAATTACAGATTAGGATTTCTATCGACTTCCGCTTGCGGAATTGGCCATAGTAGGTCAGCAGCGCTCACGTTGTAAAGTCTTTTGCCCTTACCATCTGTTACTGCATTCATGACTTCTACTGCTTTATTGGTGCGCAGTAAATCAAACCAGCGATAGCCTTCAAAGGCCAATTCTAAACGGCGTTCTTTCATGATAGCGATACGCATACTTTCCTGAGTATTCGCGGTTGTTCCGGCTAAACTTACCCGACTACGGATTTGATCAACAAGCGGTTTGGCCTGTGCCCATCCCCCGGCACTCAATTCGTTTAATGCTTCTGCTTTCAAAAGAATTACTTCAGCCAAACGGATTAAATAAATATTCGATCTATCATCTACTCTGTACTTATTAACATACGGATAATTTGATTTTGACCAATAATCGTCTGACCATTCTTCATTGCTGGAATCCAAAAATTGGATAGCCGCATTTTTACGGATTGTGTCTTCTTCGCTATTATAAGTCGCTACCAAATCATTGGATGGTGTATTAAAACGTTTCCAGCCTGAACCAACAAGCTGGCCAGGCATCCAATTGCCATGTAATCCATTCCAGCCATCAAACTGCATTTCCCAAATTGATTCTGAATTATTTTCGTTGGCTTCTTGAAATAGTCCGTCATAGCTTCCAAATAAAGAATATCCACTCGATAATATCGCATCGGCATGCTCAGCAACCTTTGACCAATTTGGACTCGGCATCGCTGCATAAACCTGAGCTAAGATGGCATGAACTACACCTTGAGTAATAAAACCTTTGTTTGGGGCCGAAGTGCGGGCATTGGCTACCGCATACTCAAGATCTTCGAGGATTTGAGTATAAACCTCGTCAACAGTATTTTTGGGTCTGTACATTTCCTCAATATTATCAGGTGTTTTTAAGATCAAGGGTACTTCTCCCCACAAACGAACCAGGTGAAAATAGTTATAGGCTCTAATAGCTCGTGCTTCAGCAAGAATTTGATTACGGCGCCCTCCTTCATCTAATGCTGAATCTTCAATATTGGGAACATTATCAAGTACCAAATTGGCATTTTTGATATCCGTGTATAGACTTCCCCAATCGCGGCCTACATTTCCGTTGGTAGAATTTGTATTGAACTGATCAATCTGGATATTAGCAGGATTATCACCACCAGCATATGCGTTGTCGGAAGTAACATCGCCATTGGTCATAAAATCCATAATAAAATAATCGTTGTACATGCCATCATAAACGCCTTGGATCAGCTTCTCTGCTGCTTCCGCATCAGAAAATGCTACATCAGGTGTTACTTGTGTAATGGGTTGTTTATCGAGAAAGTCTTTTTCACAGGCTTGCAAACTAAGCATAAGCACTGCAGCCATTCCTATATAATTTTTTATATTTCTTTTCATTTTCTTAGGTTTTAAAATCCAACATTAATACCAAGCATGAAGGTACGCGACTGTGGAAATGTACCATAATCCACACCCATTGAAGGGCCGTTTGCATCGTATTGATTAACTTCCGGATCCAATCCGGAATAATTTGTAAACGTTAATAAGTTATAACCGGTAGCATAAACCATTAACTTGCTGAGGTTCAATTTCCCTAAAGTGACATTACCAAAATTGTAGGATACCGTTGCTGTTTTCAAGCGTAAATACGATCCGTTTTCAACAAAGCGACTGGATGTTAATGAATTATCAGTACCATCAAGAAGAGCTCTTGGAATAGTTGTGATGTCTCCTTCTTTTTTCCAGCGTCCTAAAACTGCAGCGGATTGATTTTTTGCATCGCTCATACTTTCTAAATCAATGCGGGAAGCATTAAACATATCGTTTCCTTGAACACCTTGGAAAAATACAGATAAACCCCAATTACCGTAGTTAAACGTATTATTAAATCCGTAAGTGAATTTGGGTTGAGCCGATCCGATATAGGTTCGATCGTCAGCAGTAATTTCGCCGTCATCGTTCAAATCTTTATAAATAGCATCGCCGGTAGCAGGATTTACACCCTCAAATACATAGCCGAAGAAAGATCCCAATGGACGGCCAGCTTCGATTTTAATAACGGCATCACGTTCGTAAATATCGCCAAAATCAAGCGACTGTGTGCTGGCCCCTAAACTAGTTACCTTATTTTTATTGATGCTTAAGTTGATATCAGAGCTCCAGCTAAATTTATCGTGCTCGATATTACGACTGCTTACCAGGAATTCAAAACCTTTATTTTCCATAGAACCTACATTTAATGCCTGTGAGTCGAAACCGGAAGAAGGGGGCAATTGAACATTAACCAATAAATTATCGGTCTTTTTGACATAAGCGTCTGCGGTAAAAGAGATTCTTCCATCAAACATGGTTAAATCCAAGCCTAAATTACTTTGTGTAGTTTTTTCCCAGGTCAGATCAGGATTCGCTAACTGAGCAAATGAGTATGAACCCTGGGTAGTTAAATTATACAAAGCCATATAAGCATAATCACCGATTCCTTCATCATTACCCACTTGTCCCCAACTGGCACGTAATTTTAAATCGTCGATCTGTGTAGCATTTGCCATAAAACCTTCACCTGAAATACGCCAGCCTGCAGATACCGATGGGAAATAACCATATCGTTTATCTGGTGCAAACCGTGATGAGCCATCTGCTCTGAAATTGGAGCTGATTAAATATTTTCCTAAATAATTATACGTTACACGCGCCAAATAAGAGCGTTTTGACCATTGCGCTTGTTGTGGCAAGGTTGGAGCAATAGAAGTTCCTTCATTCAGTAATTCACCACTCTCTCCAACGAAACGGGTTACTTCAGTGTTTCTATATTTCCAATCCGATTCCTGCAGCGTCATCCCTGCTGTAGCGGTAAATGCATGGTCTCCAAATTTCTTATCGTAGTTTAATAAGTTTTCATTTAACCATACTTTATCATCCGTATGATTGGTACGGGCAATCCCTTGCTCTTGTCTACCATAGGTAGTGGAAAATGGATCTAACCAATAATCATAGTCGTTCTTCGATTGGTTAATGCTGATACTTGATTTAAAAGATAAATCTTGAGTGAAATCTACCTCAGCTGAGAAGGCACCTAGAAAACGGGTATTCCTTGTAGAATTATCGGCAGCAAACGCATTCGCGATTGGGTTTTCCCATCCTCCTTTATTCGGATTTGACGTATAGGTAATACCATCTTCTTTAAAAACTCCTATCGTAGGTGGAGTGGTTAACGCAGAAAGAATTGTACCACCACGGGCTACACTTGCATTATCACTAACATCGATTGAATTGCTGCGTGTAATAGCCGCACTAGCCGTCAAACGCAGCCAATCTGTCGCCTTTTGTGATCCATTAAAGCTGGCTGTATACCGATTTAATTTGGATGGAGCAACCACTCCCTTATCTTGCAGGTAGCCAGCAGAAACGTAATAGTTTCCACCAGAGTTCGTAGCACCGGAAACTGAGGCCTGGTAATTCTGTTGTACACCGGTTCCAAAGGTTCTATCTTGCCAATCGGTATTTTCAGCACCCAGAGATTCCAGATCAGTAAATCCTAATTCTGACATTAAATCAATGTATTGGTTACGGTTTAAAACGTCTTGTTTTTGCCAAAGGTTTGAAATGCCGGTGAAAGCATTAAAGGCAATTTTAGGTTTGCCTCCAGCCCCTTTTTTAGTAGTAATTAAGATAACCCCATTAGCACCGCTTGATCCGTATATAGCTGCTGCGGATGCATCTTTTAAGATGGTCATGCTTTCAATATCATTTGGATTCAGGAAACTAGCATCACGGGAGGTAATTCCGTCGATTACATACAAAGGACTGTTAGATGCTGTGATTGATGTATTACCACGTATACTTACCGCAACGTCTGAACCGGGTTTACCCGATTGGGAAGTAATCTGTACACCCGCGGCTTTACCTTGAATAGCCTGGAGCGGACTGGTAACCGGCTGATTTTGGATTTCACTGGCTGAGATCGTTGTTACTGCTGTAGTTATATCCTTTTTGGCCTGTGAACCATAACCGATAACAACAACGTCGTTTAACGTGGTATTATCTTCGACTAACGTGACGTTAATCGATTGTTGATTATCTACGGCTACTTCCTGTGTTTGGAAACCGATAAATGAAAATACAAGCGTGGCATTTGCAGGAGCACTGATACTATAGTTACCGTTTGCATCGACGGCAGTACCTGTTGTTGAATTTTTGATCCGTACGGAAACACCGGGAAGAGTAAGACCAGTTTCATCTTTTACGGTTCCGCTAACGCTGACACTTTGCGCATAGCTTGTTAAAATACCGTAACAGGAAAGGATCAAAAAAAGGGTTAAGATTCTTTTCATGTGATTAATTTTTAAATACCTGATTTGAGGTATATTGAATATTTTTTTAAAAATTTTGGTTGAGTTGATTGTCAAACAAAGTTATTGCAATAAGACAGTTTTAACAAGGATTTTGACGAATATATTTTTAGTAACATACTGACTATAAGACGTTTACTTTATTTTTGATACGCTTTAATCGCATAAGGATTTAAACATGTTTATGCTGATTATGAAAGGGTTAAGTCTTTTTAAAAATTATTCCGGAATAATTTTTATACGCTTCGCTATCGTTTAACTTTTGGTGATAGTGAAGCAATTTCCAAGGGTTGTTAATCGTACAAAGCGGATTAAGGATAAGGTTATTAAACTTCCTCTTCGAGGACTAACTGACTCCAACCATGATTATTGGTAGATTTCATGATTTTTTTCTTATCAGCGATGGTTTTCTTTATTCGGCTTGCAAAGGACCAACAGGTACTTTGACGGATAGAAACCATCTCCGATAATTTATGGGAAGAAATTTTGCCCTTGGTACTATATATCAGAAAGGTCATATAAAATGACTTATTGATAGGAATACGGCTGTTATGAAAAATGGTATAGGAGGTTACAGATTCATCATAGCCACATTTAGTACACCTTCTACTGAATGGTGTATTTCCTTTAAAATAATTAGTGTTGGCACATTTACGACAATGATAACCATTTTCCCATTTCAGTTCGGACAGGAACTCATAACAGCTATCAGCATCAGGATATGCAGCGCTGAATTCTTCAAAATCAACTTCCGCTGACAATGCACGATCTCTTGAAATCTTTTTAACGTTGGTGAGCAACTCTTCCTTATCATGTTGCAATTCTTCTTTATCTAACTGCAACAGCTTATTCATTCGAAAGATTTCTTCAGCTTGTTGCTGGAGTTGCATATTAGCAATTTCAAGTTCCTGATTACGTTTTCTGACTTCACTCTTCAGTTCCCGGTTTAGGGTATCTTTTAATGCAGCATTCTCGGTCATTTGTTTCAATACTTGCTTCTGCATCTTTTGCTGCTTTATTTTGAGAATACGCAAATTATCCCCGATAGCTAAGGAGAAGAAGATCATTTCAAGAATAAAGCAGATACTTAAACTGTAATAGCCGATAACGCCAAAATTTAGTTGGGGGATGCCGAGCATGATAAGCAACTTGATTGTGAAGCCTATAAAAATAAACCCATAACCAATTACAAAAAACCGGGCTGCTTTGTATCCTTTAAAGTAGACATAAAGACCCGCAAAAAAAGCGACACTCAGAGGAATAAATTCTATGAACTTATAATTGAAGAAACTTTGAT
>Ga0160445_100414_pt1 | contig 23167 bp, 17 predicted proteins | sample HID1972M_E1MG_FD_108215 | JGI IMG/M metagenome (GOLD analysis project Ga0160445, IMG submission 108215) | Enriched pill bug-associated microbial communities from UW Madison campus, WI, USA - HID1972M_E1 MG | ecosystem: Host-associated > Arthropoda: Insects > Digestive system > Unclassified ... | reverse complement strand
GACGATCCCCGCGAACGCCTGCCCGACGTACAGCGCCTTCGCGCCGACGCCGAACGTCAGGGGCCCGACGAGCCCCGTGGCGACCGTCTTCGGCGTGCCGGCCTTCGGGGTGCGGTGCGACTTCACCGGGTGGCGGTGGTCGGGCAGCGAGACGCCGTGCCCGTAGTGGGCCACGCGCGCGTGGCTCGGGGTGGGGTGGTCGGACGAGCGGGCGGTGGCCGGAGTGCCGGCGACGACCAGACCGGCCGCAGCGAGCGCTGCGACGGCGCAGGTACGGACGCGCATGTGTTCCTCCTCGTCGAGGGCGTCCGGCCTGCGGCGTCTCGTCGACACCAGTCCAGAACCGGACAAACCGCCCGAAGGCGGGCACCGGACACTGTGCTCCCGCTGTGAGCCGGGCGTCCAGACCTTTCGGGTGGACGACCGGCTCTCGCGGTCACCTCGCGGTGATCGAGAGGTGCTCGTCGGTGCGGTCGACGGTCACCGTCTGGCCGTCGCGGATGTCGCCGGACAGCAGCGCCCGCGCGAGGCGGTCGCCGATCTCCCGCTGCACCAGCCTCCGTAGCGGGCGCGCACCGTAGGCCGGGTCGTACCCCTCGAGCGCCAGCCACTCGCGGGCGCTCGGCGAGACCTCGAGGGTCAGCCGGCGCTCGCGCAGCCGGGCCGCGAGCGACGCGACCTGGATCTCCACGATGTGCCCGAGCTCGCCGATCGACAGCGGGTCGAACAGCACCACGTCGTCGAGCCGGTTGAGGAACTCCGGCTTGAACGCCGAGCGGACGGCGCTCATCACGGCGTCGCGCTTGGTGTCGTCGGACAGCGTCGGGTCGACGAGGAACTGCGAGCCCAGGTTCGACGTGAGCACGAGGATGACGTTGCGGAAGTCCACCGTGCGGCCCTGGCCATCGGTCAGGCGACCGTCGTCGAGCACCTGCAGCAGGATGTTGAACACATCCGGATGCGCCTTCTCCACTTCGTCCAGCAGGATCAGCGAGTACGGGCGACGGCGCACCGCCTCGGTGAGGTAGCCGCCTTCTTCGTAGCCCACATACCCCGGGGGCGCACCGATCAGACGCGCGACGCTGTGCTTCTCCATGAACTCGCTCATGTCGATGCGGATCATCGCGTCGCTGCTGTCGAACAGGAATTCGGCCAGCGCCTTGCACAGTTCAGTCTTGCCCACGCCGGTCGGCCCCAGGAACAGGAACGAGCCGCTCGGGCGATCCGGATCGGACAGGCCCGCACGCGAGCGCCGCACCGCATCGGAGACCACCTTGATCGCCTCTTCCTGGCCAACCACGCGGTTGTGCAGCATGTCTTCCATGCGCAGCAGCTTGTCGCGCTCGCCTTCCAGCATGCGATTGACCGGGATGCCGGTCCAACGCGAGACCACTTCGGCGATTTCTTCGGCGGTGACCCGATCCTGCACCAGCTTGAACTCGCTGGTTTCCACTTCCTGCGCGGCCGCGAGCTGCTTCTCCAGCTGCGGCAGCTGCCCGTACTGGATCTCGCTCATGCGGCCGAAATCCTGGCGGCGCTGCGCCGATTCCAGCTCCAGCTTGGCCTGTTCGATCTGTTCCTTGATCCGCGTCGCGCCCTGCAGCGTTGCCTTCTCCGACTTCCAGATTTCGTTGAGGTCGGAGAACTCGCGCTCCAGCGTATCGATGTCGTTTTCAAGATCGGCCAGGCGCTGCCGGGAGGCATCGTCCTTTTCCTTCTTGAGCATTTCACGCTGGATCTTGAGCTGGATCAGGCGCCGTTCCAGGCGGTCCAGCTCTTCCGGCTTGGAGTCGATCTCCATGCGGATGCGCGAGGCGGCCTCGTCCATCAGGTCGATGGCCTTGTCGGGCAGCTGGCGGTCGGCGATGTAACGGTGCGAGAGCGTGGCCGCCGCGACGATCGCCGGGTCGGTGATTTCCACGCCATGGTGCACGGCGTACTTTTCCTTCAGCCCGCGCAGGATCGCGATGGTGTCTTCCACGCTCGGCTCGCCGACCAGCACCTTCTGGAAGCGGCGCTCCAGCGCAGCATCCTTTTCGATGTACTTGCGGTATTCGTCCAGGGTGGTCGCACCGACGCAGTGCAGTTCACCACGCGCGAGCGCCGGCTTGAGCATGTTGCCGGCGTCCATCGCGCCATCGGCCTTGCCCGCACCGACCATGGTGTGCAGCTCGTCGATGAACAGGATCACCTGCCCTTCGCTCTTGGCCAGGTCGTTGAGCACGCCCTTGAGGCGCTCTTCGAACTCACCGCGGAACTTGGCGCCGGCGATCAGCGCGCCCATGTCCAGCGAGAGCACGCGCTTGCCACGCAGGCCTTCGGGCACTTCGTCGTTGATGATGCGCTGGGCCAGGCCTTCCACGATGGCGGTCTTGCCCACGCCGGGTTCGCCGATCAGCACCGGGTTGTTCTTGGTGCGGCGCTGCAGGACCTGGATGGTGCGACGGATTTCCTCATCGCGGCCGATCACCGGATCCAGCTTGCCGCTCTCGGCCCGCGCGGTCAGGTCGATGGTGTACTTCTCCAGCGCCTGGCGCTGGTCTTCGGCGTTTTCCGACTGCACGGTCTCGCCGCCGCGGACCTTGTCGATCGCGGTCTCGATCTTCTTCTTGTCGGCACCGGCGGCGCGCAGCGCCATGCCCAGGGTGCCGCCATCGTCCACCGCAGCCAGCACGAACCACTCGCTGGCGATGAAGGCATCGCCGTGCTGCTGGGCCAGCTTGTCGGTGTTGTTGAGCAGCCGGTTCAGATCGTTGCCGATCGACAGGTTGCCTTCCTGCCCGGAGACCTTGGGCAGGGCCTCCAGGGTTTCATTCAAGCGTTCGCGCAATACCGGCACGTTGACGCCGGCCTGGGCCAGCAGCGGGCGCGTGCTGCCGCCCTGCTGGTCCAGCAGCGCGCTGAACACGTGCACCGGTTCGATGATGTTGTGGTCGCGGCCCACGGCCAACGACTGCGCGTCGGCCAGCGCCTGCTGGAAACGCGAGGTGAGCTTGTCCATCCGCATGTTCTTGTCCTCGATGTAAACGGGGCTGGCCGTGCCAGCACTGTCCCTGAAATGCGGTTACGGGGGCGTGTTTCAAGGGTGGATGAGATGCCGATTCAGGGTTCGTCAGGCCGTCGGTGGACGGGCCAGAAGCGATGGTTCGGCCGGCTGCGGGACCAGGCAGCCGAGCGCGGCGGGCAGGTCCAGTGCCACGGTGTAGCCCCCGGTGACGCCGTAGCCGATCCGCCACGACGACGGGAACAGATCCGGTGGCTGGAACGCGATATCCACGGCAATGTCGCTCAACGTATCGGTGACCTGCAGTGGCGTGCTGGCGGGCGCGTACTCGATGTCCTCCGCACCGCGCGTGGTGATCACGTTCCTGCGCTGGATCGCGGCGGCCGGCACCGACGAGCGCGGCGCACCACGCATCTGGAAGGCCCCATGGAAGCCCGTATCGACCAGCATCAGGTTGTTCTCGCGGCCCCGGATCGGAAAGCGGACCTGCTGGAAGGGCCCCCACAGCGAGGAGGTGAAGACCGTCCGCCGCGTGCACGCTGCCGGTGTCCGTGCGCCCAGCAGCGTCAGCGTTTCACGCGAGAGGGTGATCCGTCCCAGCGCGCGCAGCACGTCCAGGCCGATCAGGTTGAGCTCGCGCGCCGCCTCGCTGTTGAACGACACATCACGCACCCGCTGCCCACCCACCTCGATATCGATCGGTGCCACCAGGCCAGCCTGCTGGATATCGCCCTCGACGATGCGCGACACCACGAAGCCCTCGGTGACCGCCAGGCCGAGCGACTCGGCCAGCGCGCGGCTGATGTGCGAGCGCGGGGCCCCGGTATCGACGATGAAAGCGGCCTCGTGGACGACCGGCCTGCCCTCGCGCGTGCCGTGCAGCGTGAGGGTCACCGAGGGCAGCTCATTGCGGAACTGGATCGGCACCGCCACGTCCTGCGCCCGCTCGGCTGCGGGCAGCGCGCTGCGCGGCCATGTGGTGAAGGACGCAAACACCGGCCGGGTGACATCGGGTACTTCATCGCCGGCCCGGAGCATCGGCACGATGGTGCGCTGGTAGTCCTCGCGCACGCGCAGCATCAGGCGCGCCCATCCAGCGATATCACCCTCGATCAGCGCATTGCCCGCGAGGGTGGATTCGCACAGGAACGCCAGCCCCTGCAGCGCGGGCGGTGCATCGCGGGTTTCATCCAGGCACTGGCGTGCGGCACGGTTGGAAGCGGCCAGCTCGCCACGGACACGATGGTAGCCCGCTGCACCGAGGTGCCGGCGTGGACCGGATGCGCCGCTCATCTCACGCAACGTGGTCAGTTCCGCACGCAGCACCGCATCGCTGTAGCCGAACCCATCGTGCAGTGCCACCGGATCGGCCGCCACCGTGGCGGGCAACACTGCCACGCACATGCCCAGGACCCACTTCCGCATCGCGTACTCCCATCAACATCCCCGCTCGACCCTAGCACGGGAACCACGCTGCGCTCACGCCTGCTTTCGGCAGCACGGGCCATGCTGGAGGCCGGTTCCATACGGAGTGGCGGCATGCATTACGAACTGTATTACTGGACCGGCATCCAGGGCCGCGGCGAGTTCGTGCGGCTGGCACTGGAGGATGCCGGCGCGGGCTACACCGATATGGCGCGCGTCCATGGCGATGCGGTAATGCAGCCGTACCTGCAGGGCAAGGTTGAAGGCCTGCAGCCATTCGCTCCCCCGTTTCTGCGTACCGGCCGGCAGGTGATCGCCCAGGTCGGCGCGATCCTGGACCACCTGGGCCCGGAACTCGGCCTCGTCCCGGATGCCAGCTCACGGCGGCAGCAGGCACTCCAGCTGCAATTGACCATCGCCGATCTGGTCGCCGAGGTCCACGACACCCACCATCCGATCGCGATGTCGGCGTACTACGAGGATCAGAAGCACGAAGCCAACGCGCGCGCCGCGTCGATGCGCGGCGAACGCATGCCCAAGTTCCTGGGCTATTTCGAGAACGTGCTCAAGCACAACGGCGGGCGGCACCCGCTGCGGGAGCATTCCTACGTGGATCTCTCCCTGTTCCAGCTGCTGAGCGGGCTGGAGTACATGTTCCCGCGCCGCATGCAGGCGCTGTGGTCGACGCTGCCACACCTGCGTGCATTGAAGGACCGGGTGGAAACCCGGCCCAACATCGCCGCCTATCTCGCCTCCGAACGGCGCCTGGCGTTCAACACCAACGGCATCTTCCGGCACTACCCCGAGCTGGATGGCGAAGCGTGATCCCTCGCCGGCCCGCCTCCACCGGTAGCTCACGACCGTTGCCACCCGGTCGCTCACGACCGTTGCCACCCGGTAGCTCACGACCGTTGGTCGTGAGCGCAGGTTTGGTCGTGAGCCGGTAGTGCCGGCCGCTGGCCGGCTCCGCAGCGGACCGGCCCATTGGGTAGCTCACGACCGTGGGTCGTGAGCGCAAGGAAAAGCAGCCGGCCAGCGGCCGGCCCTACCGGGGCGTTACGTCCGCTCCGCAGGCTGCTTCTGCAGCGACAACAGCGCCAGCAACCCGGCCAGCGCCACATAGGCGCCGGTGAACTGCCAGCTGATGATCTTCGGCAGTCCTTCCAACTGCCACGGCAGGTAGATCCCACCGCGCGGGTCCACCGAGTGGATCAGGCCGAACAGCGTCAGCGCCGCAGCCACCAGCAGGAACCCGGAGGCGCGCAGCAGCTTCCCGTCGATCATCGCCACCACCGCCGCGATCCACAGCATCGAGGTGATGATGAAGCCATTGCCCAGGGTGAAGATCACTGCCAGCTCCGGCAGGCCATGCCCGTCCAGGGTGGAGGTCATCGCCGCCAGCTGCTCCGGTGCGATCCAGCCCGGGGCCTTGATCGCCAGCAGGTACGCCACCGAGGGCAGGAAGCCCAGCACCATCGCGCCGGCGTGCTCGCGCGGCGTGGCCTGGAAGGCCTGGGTGGTGATGTCGATCGCCACGTACACGATGATCGGGGCCAGCACGGCCAGCGGCAGCCACTGCACCAGCCCGGAGATCACGCCCAGCATGCCGCCGATGCCGACGAACAGGCCCGTCAGCAGCGTGTAACCGCTGCGTGCGCCCATGTGCTTGTAGGCGGGCTGGCCGATGTACGGCGTGGTCTGCGCTACACCGCCGCAGAAGCCGGCCACCAGCGTGGCGATGGCTTCCACCAGCAGGATGTCGCGGGTGCGGTAATCGTCACCGGCCGCGCGCGCGCTCTCGGAGACGTTGATGCCACCCACCACCATCAGCAGGCCGAACGGCAGCAGCAGCGGCAGGTAGGTGATCGCGGTCGGCAGGCCGTCGATGAAGCCCAGCGTCGGCCACGGCAGCACCACCTGCGGCGGCACCCACTCGGGCACCTTGAAGCCCGGTGCGCCCAGCCCGGCAAGCCCGAGGCCGTAATACAGGATCGTGCCGAACACGAACGCGACCAGCACGCCGGGGGCGCGGATCGGCAGCGTGCGCTTGGCGATCAGCACGTACAGCAGCAGGCCCAGCGTGACGAAGCCGACGATCGGCGAGCGCAGCGTTTCCAGCAGCGGCAGAAAGCCCATCAGCACGATCGCGATACCGGCGATGGAGCCGAGCAGCGAGGCACGCGGCAGTGCGCGGGTGACCGCTTCGCCGAAGAACGACAGGATCACCTTCAGCACGCCCATGATCACCAGCGAGGCCATGCCCAGCTGCCAGGTGGCGATGGCGGCATCGTGCGGTGCCAAGCCCTGCCCTTTGAAGGCGAGGAAGGCCGGGCCGAGCACCAGCAGCGCCATGCCGATGCTGGTCGGCGCATCCAGGCCGAGCGGCATCGCGGTGACATCGTCACGGCCGGTGCGCGCCGCCAGGCGCCGGGCCATCCACGTGTAGAGCACGTTGCCGACCAGCACGCCAAAGGCGGTGCCCGGGAACATGCGGCCGAACACCACATCGGCCGGGAACTGGAAGATGCCGACCAGCGCCATCGCGATGAAGCCGAGGATCGACAGATTGTCGACCACCAGGCCGAAGAAACCGTTGAGATCGCCGGCAACGAACCAGCGGGGGCGTCCGGTGGGGACGGGAGCAGTGGCGGACATGCGCAGGGCGGCCGTGGGGAGGGGGTAGCCGATGGTAGGGCCTCCCCGCCCCCAGTAACAGGCGCATGAATGGAACGCCGGGAAACGTCCGCCGATGGAACGCGTCACCGTGCGGTAGTGCCGGCCGCTGGCCGGCTCCCTCGGGATGCTCCATGCAATGGCGGGAGCCGGCCAGCGGCCGGCACTACCCGATGGCGTGAGGATCAGGGCTTGTTGAGGAAGTTGTTGGCCAGCAGGTCCCGCACATCCGCGACCCGCCCGCTCAGCAGCGCCTTGGCGGCGTACAGGGCAGTACCGGCCACCTGCTTGGCTTCCACCTGCGGCGGCATCACCAGTTCGGTCGGGCTGGTGTGCACGTCCAGCAGCGCCGGGCCGGGATGGGCCAGGATGTCCTGCACGGCCTGCTCCAGGTCTTCCGAGCGGGTGACCGTGCGCCCGTAGAAGCCGATCACCTCGGCCAGCCGGCCGAAATCGGGGTTTTTCAGGTCGGTGTAGTTGTCCAGCAGGCCTTCGACCTTCTGCTCCAGCTCCACGAAGTTCAGCGAGCTGTTGTTGTAGACCACCACCTTGATCGGCAGGTTTTCCTGCACGGCGGTGAGCAGGTCGCCGAGCAGCATCGCCAGGCCACCATCACCGGACAGCGAGATCACCTGCCGGCCCGGGTAGGCCTTCTGCAGGCCCAGCGCCTGCGGCATCGCGTTGGCCATCGTGCCGTGCAGCAGGCTGGTCAGCGTGCGGCGGCGACCATTGACGCGGATATGGCGCAGGATCCAGACCATCGGCGAGCCGCCGTCAGCGGTGAACAGGGCATCGTCGGCGGCATGCCGGTCGATCAGTGCCGTCAGGTGCTGCGGGTGGATCAGCTCACCCTCGCCCGGCTGCTCTTCCTTGGCCCGCGTGGCCAGCGCCTTTTCGCGATGCTCTTGGCATTCGTCCAGGAAGCTGCGGTCCTCGCGCTCGGGCAGCAACGGCAGCAGCGCCTCCAGGGTCGGGCCGATATCGCCCACCACGCCCAGGTTCACCGGGTGACGGCGGCCAAGATGGCTGCCATCGCGATCCACCTGGATCAGCGTGGCCTTGTCCGGGTAGTACTGGCCCCACGCGAAGTCCGCACCGAGCAGCAGCAGCGTGTCGCAGGCCATCAGCGTGTGATACCCGGATTCGATGCCGAAGATGCCGGTCATGCCCATGTTGTACGGGTTGTCGTACTCCACGAAATCCTTCGCGCGCGAGGTATGCGCGATCGGCGCCTTGAGCCGGGCGCCGAGGGCGACCAGCGCATCGTGCGCATGCTCGCAGCCAGCGCCGGCGTAGATGCCGATCCGCTTGCCCTCGCCGATCAGCGCGGCGATGCGCTGCAGTTCGTCGTCCGAGGGGCGCAACACCGGCTGGGTGTAGTGCACCGAGAACGGCACATCGTGCTTGACCTCGGCTTCGCTGATGTCGGCGGGCAGGATGACGACGGCCACACCGCGGCGGCTGATCGCCGCCTGGCAGGCAAGGGTCACTACGCGGCGCGCCTGCTCGGCGCTCTGTACCTGTTCGCAGAACACACTGCAGTTGCCATACACCGCCTTGAAATCGACTTCCTGCGGGAACTCCATACCCAGTTCGGCGGTGACTATCTGGCTGGCGATCAACACCATCGGTGCGCGGTTGCGGTTGGTCTCGAACACGCCGTTGATGAAATGCAGGCCACCGGGGCCGCACGAGCCGGCGCAGGCGGTGAGCTGCCCGCTGATCAACGACTCGGCACCGGCGGCAAATGCGGCCACTTCCTCATGCCGCATGTGCACCCACTCGATCTCGCTGTGGTGGATGGCATCGGTGACGTAGTTGAGGGTATCGCCGACGATGCCGTAACAGTGACGGACACCGGCGGCCTGCAGGGTTTCAACCACGATCTCGGCAACGCGCTTGCTCATGACATGCTTCCACGACGAGGGGGAAGGGTCAGCCTAGTCCCGGGCAAGTGACACTCATGTTGGTTTGCCCGTGGCAGCGCCCGATCACGGCTGCGTGTTCACCCAGCCCAGCACCGCGCCCCGTGTGGGATTGTCATAACGCACCTGCACCCAGCCATCGCGCTCATCAAGCAGTTCCACGCGGTCATCGCGTACCAGATACCGCTGGGTCGTGGCATCACCGGGCTGGCTGTACAGGGGCAGCCGCGCCACCATCACATGACCGGAAATGCGCCGCAGCGGCGACCCGGCACGCGGCGTCTCCAGACCATCGCCGATGGCGGTCTCCAGCACGTTGCCGTCAGGATCAAAGGTGCTCCAGACCGCCAGCGGACCGCTGTCGGCGGTCTGCTTGATGAACACGTAAGGCTCGAGCACATCGTCGAGCATCAGCAGGCGCTCGGCGCGGTACAGATACAGGCGCGCACCGTCGTAGCGGTACTGGTCCACGTACCACATCGGGCCACCGCGGCAGCTGCTGCTCAGGGTGCGCGTCGTTGCATCCACGGTCAGGCCCATCAGGCCACCGCATTGCGCGCCTTCTGTGGAGATCGGCTCCAATGCGACCAGCTGCTGTCGCGCCGGATCAAAGCGATACACCGCCACCGCTTCGTTGACCATGCCGACCGAGGCACGCGCCACCAGCTCCGGGTGGCCATCGAAATCGACGTCCTCCGCCGACAGGCGCACGTTGCCATCCGCATCGGCCACGCCCGGCAGCACCTGACGCTTGCCCGATGGTGCCAGCACGACAGCGATGCCGCCGCCGTCCTGCAGCGTCGCCTGCGCCTGCACGCCGGCGGCCACCTCCAGCTGAAGCCGGGCTTGGTCGGCATCCTGCGCGTGCGCGCACGTTGCCGCCAGGCCCATCACCACCGCGGCCAGCATCGCATCCCTGTGTTTCATCATCGCTCCGTGCAGCGCCACCGCGGCGCCCTGGCTCAGAACGATACTTCAACCGCCTGCTGTGCCCACAGCACCGACTGGTGCCCGGTGGCCTGCTTCCACGCCAGCCGGATCGCTTCGATATCGGCGCGGCGCTGCGGGGTGTTCTCGTGCAGGACCACCAGCACCTTGGTGCGCAGGCGATTCGGCTCGGGCGCACCGCGGAACAGCCACTGGCCGTAAGCGTCGAACACGGTCAGGCCGTCCGGGAAGCGCGGCGTGACGTCCTTGTCGAGGAAGGCGCGCCACTGCGCGTCACTGATGCCCTCGGTCTGCGGGCGGTCGGCCACGCCGGTTTCTTCGCCCACGCCGAAGTACAGCTCGCTGCGGACCCAGCCGGCGGCGGCATCCGGGCGCGCGGCGTCGCCCTGCAGGGTGGCCGTGGCGGTGGCGGGCGGGGTCGGCTTGGCGGCCGGGGCGGCAGTGGCACAGCCGCTGGTGGCCAGGACCAGGGCAAACAGAATGGCGCGGAACGACATGGACAACTCTCCGGAAACACAGGGACAGGCAGGGGAAGGAGCGTGCCGGACATCCGGGTCCGGCGCAGATCGCCAACGGCTATCTGCTGATAACCACCCCGATGGGACTTGCATCACACAGGGACATCACGCGAAGATAATATATCGCTTCATCCGGATGGATTGGTAGTGCCGGCCATGGGTCGCAACGCCAGCCCCCCCCCCTCCCCCGTTCCTCCCCCTCGTCGTTCTGCTGGAGTCCGCATGTCCCGTCCGTCCGCGTCGCGCCTTGGCCTTGCCATCGCGCTCGTCCTCTCCTCCCCCCTGCTGGCCCAGGACGTACTTGCGCAGGACGCGCCGAACACCGCCAAAACGCTGGACACCGTGATCGTCACCGGCACCCGCGCCGTGGACCGGACCGTGCTGGAATCCACCTCGCCGGTGGACGTGCTCACCGCCGAGGACATCCGCAAGGCCGGTGTGGTCAATGGCGAACTGGGCAGCGCGCTGCAGGCGCTGCTGCCCTCGTTCAACTTCCCGCGCCAGTCCAACTCCGGCGGTGCCGACCACATCCGTGCCGCCCAGCTGCGCGGGCTCTCGCCCGACCAGGTGCTGGTGCTGGTCAACGGCAAGCGCCGCCACAGCAGCGCGCTGGTCAACACCGACAGCAAGATCGGCAAGGGCACCACCCCGGTCGACTTCAACGCGATCCCGGTCAGCGCGATCAAGCGCATCGAGGTGCTGCGCGATGGCGCCGGCGCGCTGTATGGCTCGGATGCGGTGGCCGGCGTGATCAACGTGATCCTGGATGACGCTCCGGAAGGTGGCGCGTTCGAAGCCAGCTTCGGCGCCAACCACACCGATCTCAAGCCGATCGACCGCACCCTCACCGATGGCCAGACCAGCTACGCCAGCGCCAAGGTCGGCACCGCGCTGGGTGACAACGGCGGCTTCCTGCGGGTCGGCCTGGAGCTGAAGAACCACGAAGGCACCAACCGCGCCGGCTTCGACCAGATTCCGCCGTGGGACCAGACCCCGACCAACCTGGCCCTGCAGGGCAAGCGCAACTACGTGCTCGGCGATGGCAAGACCAAGGATCTGAACGCCTGGTACAACGCGCAGCTGCCGTTCGGTGAGACCTCCACCTTCTACAGCTTCGCCACCTTCAACCAGCGCGACAGCGAAGGCGCGAACTACTTCCGCTACCCGGACAGCGACGCCAACTGGGCGCAGATCTACCCCAACGGCTACCGCCCGATCTCCGAAGGCGAGAACCGCGACGTGCAGGCCGTGGCCGGCGCGAAGGGCCAGTGGGGCGAGTGGAACTACGACGCGAGCCTGGATTACGGCGTCAACACGTTCACCTACCGCCTGCGCAACTCGCTCAACGCCTCGCTGGGCCCGACCAGCCCGACCCGCTTCAAGACCGGTGATTACCGCAACGAGCTGACGGTGGCGAACTTCGACCTCGGCCGCGTGTTCTCGCAGGGCGACAGCATCACCCACAGCCTGGGCCTGGGCCTGGAAGCGCGCCGCGACCATTACCAAACCCGCCCCGGTGACCCGAGCAGCTATGCTGCCGGCCCGTTCACGGATCGCCCGACCGGCTCGCAGGCCGGTGGCGGCCTGACCCCGCAGGATGCGACCTCGCTGTCGCGCGATGTCGCCAGCGCCTACGCCAGCCTCTCCAGCCAGTTCGGCGAGCATTTCTCCAGCGATCTGGCGGCGCGTTACGAGCACAGCGATGACTTCGGCGGTGAGCTCACCGGCAAGCTCGGTCTGCGCTATGAATTCACCCCGGCCTTCGCGCTGCGCGGTGCGATCTCCAACAACTTCCGTGCCCCGTCGCTGGCGCAGATCGGCTACGAATCCACCTCCACCGGTTACAACGCCGCCGGCCAGCTGGTGCAGGGCCGCGTGCTGTCGGTCAACAATCCGATCGCGCGTGGGCTGGGTGCCACCGATCTGAAGCCGGAGAAGTCGCTCAACACCAGCCTGGGCTTCACCAGCCGCATCGGCGACCACTTCGATGTCTCGCTGGACTTCTTCCAGATCGACATCGATGACCGCATCGCGCTGTCGGAGAGCATCACCGGTGATGCGTTGACCGACTACGTGCAGCAGCAGTTCGGCGTGGCCGGCCTGCAGAGCGCCAGCTTCTTCGTCAACGCCGCCGATACCCGCACCCGCGGTGCGGAACTGGTGAGCAACTGGCGGCAGTCGCTGGGTGGCGGCGAACTGGTGCTGACTGGCACCTATGCCTATACCAAGACCACGCTGAAGAACGTGCTCGCCACGCCGCCGGGCCTGCTCGCGCTGGATCCGGATTACGTGCTGTTCGGCGTGGAAGAAACCAATACGCTGACCGATGCCACCCCGCGCACCCGCGCCGCGCTGGCCGCCAGCTGGGCCGACGATCATTGGTCGTTGACCAGCCGTCTGAGCCGCTATGGCAGCGTGACCCGTGTGTTCAACTTCGGCGATGGCTACATCCCGCGCCAGACCTACGGCGCCGAGTGGCAGCTGGATGCCGAAGTGGAGTACAAGATCACCCCGCAGTGGAGCGTGGCGGTGGGTGGGCAGAACCTGACCGACAACTACTCGGATCTGTCCAACGACGACATCTACTATTTCGGTAACCTGCCGTACGACGTGCTGTCACCGATCGGCAGCAATGGCGCGTATTACTACGGGCGCGTGCGGTATACGTTCTGATGGGGCAGCCGACCAACGGTCGGCTCTACCGGAGGGGGGCAGCCGACCAACGGTCGGCTCTACCGGAGGGGTGCAGCCGACCGACGGTCGGCTCTACCTGATGGGTGCAGCCGACCGACGGTCGGCTCTACCGGTGGTGAATGGGGAGGACGCGTGCGTGATGCCATGACCTGGCGATCACATCCACGCTGGCATGTTGCTCAACATGGCCAACGACTTCCCCCAACGTCCGCCGCCGCCGCTGCTGGACGATGCCTGTGCGCTGTTCCTGGACGTGGATGGCACCCTTATCGAATTCGCGGACGACCCCGAGTCGGTCGCGCTGCTGCCCGATGTGCGTGAAGCGATCGGGCGTATCAGCGACCGGCTGGATGGCGCGGTCGCGCTGATCAGCGGGCGCCCCTTGGCGCAACTGGACAAACTTTTCGCCCCTTTGAGCCTGCCTGCGGCCGGCCTGCACGGCCACGAGCTGCGCAACCATGAGCAGCGCGCGCAGAGCAGCGATCCTTCTGCCGATACCAGCGAGTGGCTGCATGCCCTGCACCAGCAGGCGATGCGTTTCGCGCATGGCTATCCCGGCGTACTGGTGGAGGACAAAGGCCGCAGCCTGGCCCTGCACTGGCGCGGTGCCCCGCACGCCGCCAACGACGTGCGCGCCTTCGCCGAACGGCATATCCGTGGCCATGGCGGCTACCGGCTGCAGCCCGGTGACCATGTCATCGAGTTTCTGCCCGAAGGCAGCGACAAGGGCCGCGCGATGCGGCAGCTGATGCTGCAGCCGCCGTTCCGCGATCGCATGCCGGTGTTCGTCGGCGATGACCTCACCGATGAATTCGGCTTCGGCGCGGCCAACGACCTGCATGGCTGGAGCGTGCTGGTCGGTGCGCGCGAGCCCAGCGATGCGGTGTTCGCGCTGCCGACGATACGCAGCGTGCACGCCTGGCTTCGCGAGAATGCCTACTGATGCCTTGACCCCAAGGCCCCCTGACGCCGCGCGCAGGTCTCCCCCACCGGTGTGCCGCCGCGGCATGACACGAGACTTCCTGCATCATGAGCGAACCCGATCTGAATCTGGGCGTGGTCGGCAATGGCAGCTTCGGCGCGCTGATCGACAAGCACGCGCGCGTCGTCTGGAGCTGCCTGCCGACCTTCGACGGCGACCCGACCTTCTGCGCCCTGCTCGGCCCCAATCAACAGGACGGCGGTGACTTCGGCATCGAGCTGGAGGACATGGTCGACAGCGAACAGAGCTACCTGACCAACACCGCCATCCTGCGCACCGTGCTGCGCGACAAGCACGGTGGTGCGTTGGAAATCATCGATTTCGCGCCGCGCTGGCGTCAGAACGACCGCTTCTACCGACCGGTCAGCCTGATCCGCCAGGTGCGGCCGCTGTCCGGCAACCCGCGCATCATCGTGCGCGCGCGTCCATTGGCCGACTGGGGCGCCCGCGTCCCGGATGCCACGTGGGGCAGCAACCACATCCGCTGGGTGCTTCCCGACCACGTGCTGCGCCTGACCACCGATGTGCCGCTGCGTTTCGTCCGCGATGGCCTGCCGTTCGTGCTGAACCACCCGGTGCATCTGGTGCTCGGGGTGGACGAATCGCTCAACCGTTCGCTCAGTGGCTACGTGCAGGAATCCTTCCAGCGCACGCGTGACTATTGGCGCGAATGGGTGCGCTATCTGTCGATCCCGCTGGAGTGGCAGGACGCGGTGATCCGCAGCGCGATCACGCTGAAGCTGTGCCAGTACGAGGACAGCGGCGCCATCATCGCCGCGATGACCACCTCCATTCCGGAAGCACCCGGCAGCATCCGCAACTGGGATTACCGCTACTGCTGGCTGCGCGATGCCGCCTTCGTGGTGCGTACGCTCAACCGTCTCGGTGCGACCCGCACGATGGAGCAGTTCCTGGGCTACATCTTCAACCTGGCCACGGCCGATGGCAGCCTGCAACCGCTGTATGGCATCAGCTTCGAGGCCAAGCTGGAGGAAACCGAAGTCGCGTCGCTCTCCGGCTATCGCGGCATGGGCCCGGTGCGGCGGGGCAACCTGGCCTGGGTGCAGCGCCAGCACGATGTCTACGGCAGCGTGGTGCTCGCCTCCACCCAGCTGTTCTTCGATCGCCGCCTGCAGGACCCGGGCGATGCGCACACCTTCGCGCGGCTGGAGCCGCTCGGCGAGCAGGCCTTCACCCTGCACGACGTGCCCGATGCCGGGCTGTGGGAATTCCGCGGCCGCACCGAAGTGCACACCTACACCAGCGCGATGTGCTGGGCCGCGTGTGACCGCCTGTGCAAGATCGCCGTGCGCTTGAAACTGGATGACCGCGCCACCTATTGGCGCGAGCGCGCCGACATCATCCATGCCCGCATCATGCGCGACTCGTGGAGCGAAGCACTCGGCCACTTCACCGATACCTTCGGCGGCCATCGCCTGGATGCCTCGTTGCTGCTGCTGGCCGATATCGGCTTCATCGACGCCACCGATGCGCGCTTCGTCGCCACGGTCGAGGCGATCGGCCGCGATCTCAAGCACGGCAACGCGCTGTATCGCTACGTCGCGCCGGATGATTTCGGCGAGCCGGAAACCAGCTTCACCATCTGCACGTTCTGGTACATCGATGCGCTCGCCGCGATCGGTCGTCTGGAGGAAGCACGCGAGATGTTCGAGATGCTGCTGGAACGCCGCAATCACCTGGGCCTGCTGTCCGAGGATCTTGCGTTCGACAGCGGCGAGGCCTGGGGCAATTTCCCGCAGACCTATTCGCACGTGGGCCTGATCACCGCCGCCATGCGCCTGTCGCGCAGCTGGCAGGAGGCATCATGAGCCGCCTGGTCGTCGTGTCCAACCGGGTCGCCGTTCCCGGTGAATCCCGCGCCGGCGGCCTGGCAGTCGGCCTGCTGGCCGCGCTCAAGGAGCGTGGCGGCCTGTGGTTCGGCTGGAGCGGGAAATCCACCCGCGACAACAGCGGCACTCTGCACGAGCAGGTGGACGGTGACATCCGCTACGTCACCATGGACCTCAACAAGCGCGACGTGGATGGCTACTACAACGGCTTCGCCAACCGCACGCTGTGGCCGCTGCTGCACTTCCGGCTGGACCTGGTCGACTACGATCGCGCCACGCGCGAAACGTACCGCCGGGTCAACGCGCTGTTCGCCGAGAAACTCGCGCCGCTGCTGCGCGAGGACGACATTGTCTGGATCCACGACTATCACCTGATCCCGCTGGCCTCGCTGCTGCGCGAGCGCGGCATCGGCTGCCGGATCGGCTTCTTCCTGCACGTGCCGATGCCCTCGGCCGATCTGCTGCAGGCGCTGCCGGATCACCTGCGTTTGTTCTCCAGCCTGTACGCCTACGATCTGGTCGGCTTCCAGACCCAGCGCGATGCGGACCGCTTCCAGTCCTACGTGCGCCTGTTCGGTGGTGGCCGCGTGCTGCCTGACGGTGAGCTGGAAGCACCCGGCGGCCGGCGTTTCCGCGCTGCGGCCTTCCCGATCGGTATCGATACCGAATTCATCGCCCGCCAGGCCAAAGCGGGAGCGAACAAACCCGCCGTCAAGGACCTGCGCGGCAGCCTGCGCAATCGTCAGCTGGCGATCGGCGTGGACCGGCTGGACTACTCCAAGGGCCTGCCCGAACGCTTCCAGGGGTTCGAGCGGTATCTGGAGCGTCATCCGGACCAGCACGGCTCGTTGACCTACCTGCAGATCGCCCCGGTCTCGCGCGGGGATGTCACCGAGTACCGCCAGCTGCGCAGCCAGCTGGAACAGATCGCCGGGCACATCAACGGCGGGCATGCCGCACCGGACTGGACCCCGCTGCGCTACGTCAACCAGAACTTCACCCATGCCACGCTGACCGGCTTCTACCGGGCAGCCGCGGTGGGCCTGGTCACGCCGCTGCGCGACGGCATGAACCTGGTCGCCAAGGAGTACGTCGCCTCGCAGGACCCCGAGAACCCGGGCGTGCTGGTGCTGTCACTGCTGGCCGGTGCCGCCGATGAATTGAAGCAGGCGCTGCTGGTCAATCCGCATGACCTGGATGGCGTCGCCGATGCGATCGCCACGGCGGCGACGATGCCGCTGAAAAAGCGCGTGGAGCGCTGGCAGGCGATGATGGAGCACCTGCGCACCTACGACATCAACCATTGGCGGCGGACGTATCTGCAGGCACTGGAAGGGTGATGCCCGCCAGCGGCCGGCACGACGGGGGATGGCGCGAACGTTTACGGTAGTGCCGGCCGCTGGCCGGCAACGCGCCCACCCGTCAGTCCAGGAACCGCGCCGCCTGCTCCGGTGTCGGCAGGAAACACGTGTCGTGACGACCGAACCACCGATACCGGTTGCGCGCCAGCGCGCGATAGGCGCGGTCGCGCAGCCTGCGGGGCAGCCAGCGCAGCACGCCCAGCACACGCCATGCACCGCCCAGGCCGGTCAGCACGCGGAGGATCGCATCGGTGTCCGTCCATGCGCGCCCCTGTTCAAGCAGCAGGAACGACGACGGATCCTCCGGATCCAGCCCGTGCGCCGGCAGCAGGGCGCGTCCGTGCACGCCCTGCATCGCAGCGAAGCGATAGCGGCCACGCGTATCAAAGCGCAGCAGGAACCGCACCCAGCGGTTGCACAGGGCGCAGACGCCGTCGAAGACGATGACCGCGTCGGCCGCGCCACTCACTGTCTGTCCAACGGTCAGGGTGCGATCCACGCCAGGGTCGCCATGCGGCCGGTGCGGCGGTCGCGCCGATGCGAATAGAACCGCTGCGGATCGGCCAGGGTGCAGTACTGCCCGCCGCTGATGTGTACCGGGTCCAACCCTGCCGATTGCAGCCGCCGGCGGGCCAACGCATACAGGTCCACCTTCCAGTGCCCGGGCCGGGTTGCCACGAAGGCCGTGGCAGCGCCTTCATCACGTTCCACGAACGCCTCGAACACGTCCTCGCCGATCTCATACAGCGCGGGCCCGGCCGCGGGGCCCAGCCAGGCCTGCAGCTGGGCGGCCGGGGTCTGCATGGCGGCTACGGTGGCCTCCAGCATGCCGTCGGCCAGCCCACGCCACCCGGCATGGGCAGCCCCGATCTCACCGCCCTCGCGGGCGGCGAAGACCACCGGGAGGCAGTCGGCGGTGAGGATCGCCAGTACCACGCCCGCAACCGACGTCACGGCGGCATCGGCGGTGGGTTCAGCCTCCACGCCGATGGCCGTGGGCGGCGCGGTGAAGCGCCGCACGCCGGTGCCATGCACCTGGCGCAGCCAATGCGGCGCCGAGGGCAGGCCCAACCCGGGCACGAGCAGGTCGCGGTTGCGCTGCACCTGCGCCGGGTCATCGCCCTCGGCGGCGTAGCGGTTGCCCATGTTGAACTGGTCGAACGGCGCCACCGAACCGCCCGCGCCGTAGCGCAGGGTGGTCAGCGCATGGACCCCGGTCGGGGCCTGCCAGTCGGCGCGCAGCACGGGCACGGTGGGCTCCATCAGCGACGGTTGCGTTCCTGCTCGGCGAAGCGCTTGCTGTCTTCGCGCAGGGCGTGCAGCAGCGCCTGCATGTCGGCCGGCGGCGGCGCACTGTTGGTGATCTTCTCGCCGGTGATCGGGTGCACGAACTCCAGCGTTTCGGCGTGCAGCGCCTGGCGCTTGAAGCCGCGCAGTTCGGCGACCAGCTCCTCGCTGGCGCCCTTGGGCAGTTTCAGCGCGCCGCCATACAGCTGATCGCCGATGATCGGGTGACGCGGGTGCGCCATGTGCACGCGGATCTGGTGGGTACGGCCGGTTTCCAGGCGGCACTCCAGCGCGGTGTGCGCACGGAAACGCTCGCGCAGGCGGTAATGGGTGATCGCTTCCTTGCCGTCTTCGCGCACGGCCATGCGGATGCGATCGCGCGGGTGGCGGTCGATACCGGCGGTGGCGGTGCCGCCGGAGACCAGCGCACCCACCACCACGGCCAGGTACTGGCGATGCACTTCACGCGCCGAGAGCTGCTCGACCAGCGCGGTCTGCGCCTGGATCGTGCGGGCGATGACCATCACACCGCTGGTGTCCTTGTCCAGGCGGTGCACGATGCCCGCACGCGGCAGCACCGACAGCGACGGATCGCGGAACAGCAGCGCATTGACCAGGGTGCCGGTCGGGTTGCCCGCGCCGGGGTGGACCACCAGGCCGACCGGCTTGTTGATCACGAAGACATGCTCGTCCTCGTACAGGACCTCCAGCGGGATGTCCTCCGGCTCGGCATGGGTCTGGGTGTCGAGAACGACATGCAGGCTGGCCACCTCGCCGCCGCGCACCGGGTCGCGCCCGCGCACGGTGTCGCCGTCCAGCAGGACGTCGCCGGACTTGATCCACTCGGTCAGCTTGGACCGGGAGAATTCGGGGAACAGCTCGGCCAGGACGGCGTCGAAACGCCGGCCGGCAGCGGTATCGGGCACGATGGCCTGGCGGGGGGAATCGGAATCAGCAGGGGTATCGGACATGGGGGTACACCGCAATAGGGACAATTTTGGGGTCCGGGCGACCAGTTTCAGTCGCGGGACAGGCCACTAGGCTATCATCGACCCTTCGTATTCCAGCCGCGTCCCGCCCTGACCCCATGATCCGACGCTCCGTTATGCTGTCCGCGCCCGTCCGCCTCGCCGCCCTGATGCTGGTGCTGCTCTTCGTCGCCACCGGCTGTCACCGCGGTACCAAGGGCAAGAATCCGGATGAAGGCCTGCCGGTCGAAACGCTCTATGAGAAGAGCCACAAGCTCATGGAAGGGGGGAACTGGAGCGGTGCCGAAGCCAGCTTCCGCCGCCTGGTGGCCCAGTACCCGTATGGCCCGTATACCGAACAGGCCATGATCGAAAGCGCCTACGCGCAGTACAAGGCCGGCAAGCACGATGACGCGGTGTCCAGCGTGGACCGCTTCATCCGTACCTACCCGACCCACCGCAACATCGCCTACATGTACTACCTGCGTGGCCTGGCCAACGGCAACCGCGACACGGTCTTCCTGCGCCGCGTCTGGTCGCTGGACCCGAGCCGCCGTGACCTGTCGAGCCCGCGCCAGGCCTATGCCGATTTCACCATCGTCACCGAGCGCTACCCGAACAGCCGCTACGCCGCCGATGCGCGCCAGCGGATGATCGCCCTGCGCGACGTGTTCGCCCAGTACGAGCTGGACAACGCCCTGTACTACCTGCGCCGCGAGGCATACGTCTCGGCCGCTGGCCGCGCCAACTTCCTGCTGGAGAACTACCCGCAGAGCGCGTTCCAGTACGACGCCGTGGCCGCCCTGGGCGAGGCCTACACCCACCTGGGCAACAAGACCCTGGCCGACGATGCCCGCCGCGTGCTCGAGCTGAACCAGCCCGACCACCCCTGGCTGCAGGGCAAGTGGCCGAAGTACCCGTGGATGGTCCGCAAGCTGAACCCGTTTGCCGGCGAGAAGTCCGCCAGTACCGGCGAACGCAACGCCACGATGAACCGCAAATAATAGAAAAGGCCCCGAAAGGGGCCTTATTTTATTCCCCGGCGGCGACGCCGGTAGAGCCGACCGTTGGTCGGCTGCTCTCCGCGGTCACCCCGGCCACCCGGCCGCCCTTCGCCCCCAACCCTGCGCCGACCACCGGTCGGCGCCTACCGGCTGGCGTCTCAGCCCTTGTACCCATTGCTGATCGGGTACCGCCGCTCACGCCCGAACGCCCGGCGCGAGACCTTCGGCCCCGGAGCGGCCTGGTGGCGCTTCCACTCGCTGGTGCGCACCAGGCGCAGCACACGGTCCACCACCTCGGCGGCATAGCCGGCGGCCACGATCTCCTCGCGCGACTGCTCCTGGTCCACATAGCGGTACAGGATGCCATCGAGCACATCGTAGGCCGGCAGCGAGTCCTGGTCGGTCTGGTTGGCGCGCAGCTCGGCCGAGGGGGGGCGGGAAATCACCGCCGGCGGGATCACCGGAGCGCCGCCCACGGTATTGCGCCACTTGGAGAGCCCGAACACCTCCGTCTTGTACAGGTCCTTGAGCGGGGCGTAGCCACCGCACATGTCGCCGTAGATGGTCGCGTAGCCCACTGCGTACTCGCTCTTGTTGCCGGTGGTCAGCAGCAGCCCGCCGAACTTGTTGGAGAGCGCCATCAGGATCACACCACGGCTGCGCGACTGCAGGTTCTCTTCCGTCACATCCGCCGCCTGCCCCTCGAACATCGGGCCGAGCGCGGCCATCAGCCCCTCGAACACCGGCTCGATCGAGACCGCTTCCAGTTTCACGCCCAGCGCGCGGCACTGCTCGGCCGCCAGGTCGTTGGACATATCCGCCGTGTAACGCGACGGCAGCCGCACCGCGGTGACATTGGCCGCGCCCAGCGCGTCCACCGCCATCGCCAGCACCAGGGCCGAATCGATGCCGCCGGACAGGCCCAGCCAGACCTTCTTGAAGCCGTTCTTGCGGCAGTAATCCTGGATCCCGCGGGTCACCGCGCGCCAGGCCAGTGCATCCATGCTCTCGTCGCCGTCGTCGATCCACTCGCGCGGCAGGAAGCGGCGGGTGCCGGCGTCGTAATCCACCACCAGCCACTGGTCGGTGAAGGCCGCAGCCGCCGGATGCACCGTGCCGTCGCCGTCAGCGACGACCGAGGCGCCATCGAACACCAGCGCGTCCTGCCCACCCACCACGTTGAGGTAGGCGATCGCCGCCCCGCTCTCGCGGGTACGCTCGGCCAGCAGCGCATCGCGCTGGGCATGCTTGCCACGCTCGTAGGGAGAAGCATTGGGCACCACCACCAGCTGCGCGCCCGCACGGACGGTATCGGCCAGCGGTTCGGCGAACCACAGGTCTTCGCAGACCAGCACGCCCACCGGCACGCCCTTCAGCTCGAACACGCAGCTGCCACCGTCCGGATCGACATCGAAATAACGGCGCTCATCGAACACCGCGTAATTGGGCAGCTCGCGCTTGCGGTAGGTGTGTTCGACCTGGCCATCGCGCAGCACGCTGGCCGCGTTGTAGACCACCGCACCGGCGGCCTGGGGCCAACCGACCACGGCCGCGATGCCGGTGGTGGCTGCGGCGATGCGCTCCAGCGCCTGCTGGCAGTCGTAAAGGAAGCCCGGCCGCAGCAGCAGATCCTCCGGCGGATAGCCGCTGATCGCCAGCTCGGGGAACACCACCAGCTCGGCACCGTACTCATCGCGCGCCTCGGCGATCATGGCGATGATGGTGTCGGTGTTCTGCGCCACTGCGCCAACCGGAAAATCGAACTGCGCCAGGGCAATGCGGAGCGACGTCATGGGGGTCCAGCCTGTAGGTGTACTGCGCTCATTGTAGTGCCGGCCGCTGGCCGGCAACCACGCATTCGGCGGCAGCACGATGAGGAGCCGGCCAGCGGCCGGCACTACGTGGCGTGCGTACCGGTCAGCGGCTGGTACCCACCAAGGTGGGGATCGCCTGAAACGCAGAAAGGCCGCCCGGAGGCGGCCTTTCTGTTTGATGCAGCCGACCAACGGTCGGCTCTACGGGCAGCCGACCAGCGGTCGGCTCTACCGGCAGCTGACCAGCGGTCGGCTCTACCGGCAGCCGACCAACGGTCGGCTCTACCGGCAGCCGACCAACGGTCGGCTCTACGGGCAGCTGACCAACGGTCAGCTCTACCCGCGCGTCGGCCGCGGGTGCGGCCGGCGGCTTATTTGACCAGCTTGGCGATGGCAGCGCCCAGGTCGCCCGGCGAGCGGACGGTGACAACACCGGCTGCTTCCATGGCGGCGAACTTGCCTTCGGCAGTGCCCTTGCCGCCCGATGCGATCGCACCGGCGTGGCCCATGCGCTTGCCGGCCGGAGCCGAGGCGCCCGCGATGAAACCGACGACCGGCTTCTTCACGTGGTTCTTGATGTACTCGGCACCGGCTTCTTCAGCGTCGCCGCCGATTTCGCCGACCATGATGATGCCCAGGGTCTGCGGATCTTCGTTGAACAGCTTCAGGCAGTCGACGAAGTTCAGGCCGTTGATCGGGTCACCACCGATGCCG
>Ga0160445_100413_pt1 | contig 23168 bp, 27 predicted proteins | sample HID1972M_E1MG_FD_108215 | JGI IMG/M metagenome (GOLD analysis project Ga0160445, IMG submission 108215) | Enriched pill bug-associated microbial communities from UW Madison campus, WI, USA - HID1972M_E1 MG | ecosystem: Host-associated > Arthropoda: Insects > Digestive system > Unclassified ... | reverse complement strand
TTTCATTTGTTAAGCGTTTTGATTATCATTGTTGAAAACTAATTCAAGCCGACACACTATGGACCAACTAAAACAATACTTTTCTTTACAAGAACAGGTAAATCATAAAAATGCTGAAATTCGCATCATTCCGAAGTACAATCCTGATGAAACTGAAAAGTTAGAACAAGAATTAAATCTATTATTAAGAGAGAGAGAAATTATACTGGAAGAACTGGCTCAGATAAGTGAGGGATCAGATGAAATCCAAGCTAAATTTATAGATCTTTTTTCTAAATATTATGAAGAATTAAAGTACTTTAATGACAAACCATATTATCCAGATCTGAACCAAAGGTTAATTATTGAAAAATTTCTTCTTTCGGACATTGTTTCAAATCTAAGGTTTATATTGACAGTTAAAGGGAGTTCTGTACATCCAAAGCTTCTTCCATCTGATAGAAAATGGAATACTGAACCCTTAGTCAGTTTTCTGTTAAAAAACATGGAAGACTTATCATTCACTCGTTTTATTAATTTACGTGATGCATTGGAGTGGTATATTAAGATTGAAGGTGAAATATTTAAGGAAGTCTGGCCGATTACAAATTTTATTGACAACGGGGATGATTAACATTCGATCATTACCTTGATCAAATCCAACGTCTCAATCGTTAGCATCTGTGAAGGTGTTCGTCTAATCAACCTCCATCCGGATGTTTGATATGATCTAAGTTGATTTTAAATAATTCGATTGAAATTCCGATAAGGCGCAAAAAGCAGAACTAGCCAATTGACTTCTTTTTAAGCTTTGCCATTGCCTGGTTAAGCATTGTTTCAGCTATTAAACTTGATCCTGTAATTACATCTTTTCCTTTATTCTCAACGGCTGCTGCATATTCCATCCCTGCAACGACAATCAATGTATATCCGTTACTATATTTGGATGCAAGTTCTTTAGTGAGCTTTTTAGCTTTTTTCACTCCAACAAACCCTTTTCCTTTATTATCAAAGTTTTCATTTACTATCCGGCCGCGATCTACAACCACAAACCCAATAGAGCTTCTTAAGTTTCCAGTAACATCATTATAACCGCCGCCCTCTCGGGCCATTTTCACAAATTCCCAACCGACATACTCAAGTCTGCTGATTATAGCATCTCTTACATGGCCCATGTATTTAGCATGAACCTGTTTGATCTGACTTTGACTGGTTTTAAATTTATACTTGAAGGCCATTGTTTTCTTTTAACTGTTTGATTCCAGCATACATTTGTTTACCAAGAACTAAAAGATTATCACATATTTCTCTTAGCTCTTTGTTTTCAATTTGTAACTGTTTAATGCGATCTTTTTCATCGAGCGATTTTAAAACCTCTTTACTCTTTTGCTGGTCAGCAACTACTTTCATCCCTTTATTATATTTTTTAATCTCATCGACTATTTCATCAAAGTCATCAAATCTATAGCCGGTAAAATGTGAAGTATTTAGTTTGCCATCATTGTAAGTCATTACGGTAAAATTCACATCTCCACCTGTCAAGGGTTCTTCCCTATCTGAATTATCGTAGATGACTTTAGCCTCTTTGAAAAAATCTATAATAATATCATTTATTGAATTTTGGCTGCCTTCATGTTTAGAAAAGACATTATCAACGATTTCGCCCGGTAAAGGGGGATGCATACAATACATTAGTTTATCATAAACAGGGTTCAGTAGTGTTTTTGTAATATGGGTTTTGTATACCATAAGCTTAAAAGCTTGTATTTTTGGTTTTTCCCTTTTGTTACCTTCCTCATCTTTATATGAAACACCAATTGGAAATATACATCCCAAAAAATTAGATTCCAGATTCTTTTCTAATGGGTTTTTAAATTCTTTGATTTCGGGTCTATCAATGAAACTAACAAAATTATTTTCGGTCGCTGATAATAGTTCATCAAAGTTGCTGATACCACGGCTGTCAGGATCATTTTCTATAAATTTGTGGTATTCCTGACTAAGCAATGAAGTACCCAAAACTGATACTGATGTTTGAAGATGTGGATAGTAAATAGATTTACTTGAGAACCCCGCTATTACTTCTTTTAGTTTTTTATCGTTTTTACTTATTGTTGCTGTTGGGTCACAACAAATGGTATCGGTTGCGAAAACAACAGTATCACCTAAAAAAATTGCTCCTAATGCTGACATGTTATATTGATTTTAATTGTTCTTGATTCCATTTTATTCATACTTTCTTCTGTACATGAACTTGCGATCCTTCCTGCCATTCCCGATTGATTTTGGTTTGAGTTATCTGGCATTCCAGTCACTTTCATCATATCCTCATATTGCTTTTTGGCACTTTCCATATTGGTTTGAAATAGTTCCTGTAGACTTGAAATTTCACCTTCTGTAAGTTCATCACCACTTTGAGCAGCTTCACTGAATTTCTCATAAAAGTCACTCATCATTTCAGCTAGCACTTTATTCTTAAACACGCTCAATGCAGCGTCTTGCATAGTAGATTCAAAGAAGTTAGCCAGATCCTGTACACCGGTTTTACCTTCTCTAAACATATTTGCTAGCGAATTGGTAAGGTTATCGGATGTTGTTCCGGTGAATATTTCAGCGGTTTCTTTTGCAAGCTCAGCCATCGCCTTAGCGCCATCGTAACCTTTTTGCTCAAGCTCAACCAACCTTTCAACTAAAGCTTTGGTTTCTCCTTCAAGTTTACCATCCAATAACAGTTCTTTTAAATCCTCAAACTTTGTTCCTTGCAAAGAACCCATGACATTGGTAATCTTCGCTTTCCGGAACCAGGTGCCATGCGTATACTCCTTGTCCTTTACATAGCTTTGGCCTTGCACCTGACGTAGCTTTTCTTCAAATTCTTTCGCATCTGCATCAGCTTGTTTTTTACGCAAAGCAATCTCATCACGAATACCCTGCAAACGGGTTTTATTATCCCGTACACTGTCAATGGCACGTTGATTCAGTAAATCCTGGTATTCTTTTTCACCTTGGATAGTCTGAGCGTAGAAGTCTGCAATTGATTGGCGTGCAGCTGCGTTCATTTCCTTCACTTTTTTACCGATGGAAAATACGGATGCAATGCCTTTAGCAATAGCGCCTACCATTTGCACCGGGTTACCAGTAGCAATGGCGCCACCTATTTCAGCAGCTGAGCCTACCAGTTGAGAAACTGTATCAAGAGCGTAGCCTGCCTGTGTATCAACGCCGCCTAATGCAGATGACATGTCATTAAATGCACCGGATGCCATCCCTCCCCATTCTGCAAACTTTTTCAGTTCTTCGTTACCTTCCAGTTTTGCCAAAAAGCCTTTTAATCCATTACCTCCATCATCAGCGGTTTTCTTGACTTTCACAATAATGCCCGCAACTTCTTGAAGCCGTTTGATCAGTTCCTTTAATTCCGGATGGGCATCAATCGCACTTTGGGTAAGCGAATCAAAAGCATCGAGTTTATTTATCTCAAGATATTTATCAATTGCTTTTTGGACTGTATCAAGTTCCGCTTCCAGATTCTTTAAATTGAAACTCTTTGTACCTAAATTAAGATTGAACTTTAAAGAAGATAATTCCTTTTCCAGCCGGTCCTTAATAGCCCCTGTAATGCTTCCATCTGATAATAGCTCTTCAATGGCTTTGATCTGCTCTTTTAATTGAGCACGTGTAATTACAATAGCTTCTTCTGCAACCTTTTTATAAATCTCGGTTTTGCGGAACGCTTCATCCCTTGCAGAACGTATAGCCGCTTCTTCTTGCGTTTTAAGTTGTTGCTTTTGACTATTGGTAATGGCATCACCCAGATCGATAGCCTTTTGTGCATACTCTTCTTTAATTTTGAGTATTTGATCTTCTGAGTTTAATGCACTTTGATAAGCGGATTTATAACTCTCATCTGCAGCTTGTCTTGACTTATCATAATTATTTACTGATGCAAGTAGTATTGCATCATATTGTTTTATTTGACTCTCAGTCCATTTGCTCATTGGCTTATCTCCAACGGCTCCCAAAAGAGTATTCATTTCCGCTTGCAGATAATCTGAGTAGGTTTCAAATTCTCCTATTTCAGCTGCAAAGCGTTCTTTAGCTGCCTTTTTATTAACATCCGTTATGAAAGCTTGGTAACGTTCATAAACAGCGGCCTGTCTATCCAATCTTGATTCTAAGGCTCTTAATTCGGTATCATCCTTTTTAGCCTTTGGTTTTTTAGGATCCGTGGTATTAGGAGTAATTGCATCTGGTTGATCTATTTGCAGGATGGGACTTCCAAATCCTTTGGCAAATGCCTGTAGTTTATTAACCAAGCCATCCGTTTCACGTTTTAATATTCCTACTTCTTGGATATCATCTTTAAAGTTGAAGTAATCATATTTGATACCACCTAAAGGTTTGATGTATTGGGCATAAACTTCTTGAGCTACCTTACCAAAATTTTGAGTACTGGTACTGGTTGCGTCAACTGCCTTTTGCATGGCCGTAAAGAACTCAGGTAAGCGATCTGATCCGTATGCTTTAGCAAATGCATCAGCGTATTTGTTTAATGCCTCTTCATTCTTTTCAGCATATTTCCCATAAGCATCTTCTATTTTAGCAGATGTAGAACGTGCTGCAATATCTGCAAGCAAAGCAGATGTTACTCTTTTTTGCGCTGCTTCTATATCGTTTAAAGTAGATTTGTTGGTAAGAAGCTTATCCAGGTAAGAACCGTAACGATCATTAACTAACTTGATAGCGTCCGCAAATTCTGTAGTTCCTTTTTTGGTATTCTTTAATTGGGCAAACAATGAGTTAGAAGAAACAACCGCTTTGTTCATTTCGGTTTGCATATCGGTCAAAGCATCCTTTGCACCGAATACACCTTCTTTATAGGCTGCATAGACTCCAATGGCGGCCGTCAAAGCGGCTACAACCAGTCCAACTGGATTTGCTTTAGCAACAAGGTTAAAAGCCCCCTGCATACCTGTGGCTGTCTTCAAAGCAGCTGACAAACTTCCTAGTGCCTGAGTTTGTGTAATGATGGAGGTTACAATACTTGCGGCTTTATAAGCTCCGAAAGAAAGTATAGCAATTTCAATTATCTCGATTACTTTTTTATAGTTCTCGATCAATTCGGTTGCAGCCTCAATTCCACCAGAAAACAAACCTTCCTGACTTTTGCCCAGGTCATTCATCATAGAATCCCATGCATCACCCAGATTAGCTAATTGACCGGTCAAAGATTTACTTTGAGCCTTCATTAGATCAAAGAACATCCCCGATTCAGAGGTCATGTTTTTGAAAGCTTTTTCGATCTGTGGAAATCCTACCTTACCAGTTTCAACTAACTTTCTTACTTCTGATTCAGTTACATTAAATTGACTGGCAAGCTCCTTGATAATAGGAATACCACGATTGGTAAACTGGTTAATATCTTGTTGAAATGCACGTCCTTGAGTTTTTAACGTACCGTATAGATAAGCGATATCACCAATTGAACTACCTACACCACTCGAAACGTTCCCAAGCATTTCAATGGTCTTTGTAACGTCTTTCGCAGCCACACCATAAGCAAGTAATTGTTTTGAAGCGTTTGCGACTTCCATTAGGCCAAAAGGTGTACTGGCTGCAAGTTCTACTGATTCTTTCAATAATTGATCAGCTGCAGATTTAGATTTTAGCATTGTAGTGAAAGCGATTTCCAGTTGTTGGAATTCCCCCCTAACATTTACCATCTCTTTTAGAAAATTACTTGCAGCCGATACAGAAAAGAATGCAAGTGCTGATTTTGCAGCTTTGTCAAAGAAACTACTGGCAGCGTCACCTTGCTTTTGCATATTCTTTGAAACATCATTAATCTGATTATTGATGTTATTGATTTTTTTATTGAACTGCGAATCTTCTAAGATCGCTTCCCATTCTAAGGCTCCGCCTCCAACGTTAAGTGGCATTTTCTTAAGATTTATTAGGTTTAATCAAAGGTTCAGTCCCGATAATTAATGCAATGCATTTTAAAAAGGATTGTAAATCCAACATACTTAAAGCTTCATCAAAGACAGTATAAAACGTAGTGTCATCTAGCCATTTAAGTCTATTCAAAAGCTTTTTTGAAGGTTCATTCCTGTTGTTCTGGATTGCGACGGCAACAATATAAATCAAGTCATCATTTATGATCAGCGAATTATCAAGAGCAGCTGCAAACAAGCCCTCATTATCTTTGAAAAAATCTTTAGGTAATTTTACTGCCTTTTCAGCAATGCGAACCCGATTGCTTTGCAAAATAGTTCTAAGTGGATAGCGAACGACTTGATTCTTGATTTTCCACTTTATCAATAACCTATCAATATAATTTTTAGGCTCTAATGGTATATCAACGTAGTTTGTTGGTATTGTCTTTTGCTGTTGATTGTTCTTCATGTTTTTTCTAGTTCTGATATTCAGGAATTATTGATTCTTTTAAAAATACTATCAGCAGTTTGCAGATAACCATTAAACAGTTCTTGATTCTCCTTTATCAGAATCATTTGATTTTTATTAGCCATAATTAAATTTCTTGAATGTTAAAGCCATTTTCTTTACTTGGATATCTCTGTTTCTGGCTCTCTTTTAGCTGCATAGCGAATTCTTGATGCGCTTCTTCGTCCTTTTCTTTTTGGAGCTATTCTTCTGTTTTAGCTTTACCAGCCTCTAGCTCTTCTACTTTCATGCCCAGAGTTTGAATAACAGGGACAATTTGAGCTAATGCAGAACTTACTGCGGTTGCTACTAACTCGGCTATTTTTTCCTTTTCCATTATTTTTTAATTTGAGTTTTTGATTTTTCGAGATCAACGAATTTCATCTTGTCGATCTCAACGATTTTGATTTTGTTATCCTTAGCTAACTGATGTACCCATCCAACTGATACATTTTGTGACTTAGCGTAAGTCGAAATTCTTATAAGGTTGTCAATCATCATGGCTTTAAATGTTTATTCAAATTTCCGTTAAAGTTTAGCCTTACTATAAAATATAACATGTTATAGCAGTAACTATTGCAAGTGTTACGGGAATAGTTGTTGACTCTATCTATCCGCTTTACCGTTATTATTTCTTTTTCGAACTGATGGAAGGGGTGGAAGCCTGGACCTTAGCAACAAGGGTAAACGAAAAAAATCAGAACTCTCAACTTCTTCGTGTTTAGATAACCGTTCCAAAGCATTATCAAGGTCTTTATCATATTCTTTCAAGGCTCTTAGTAGTTCCAAAAACTTTCCTTCTATCAGTTCCGGATCTTGATTTGTAAATCTTTTGGCCGCTTTTTTCAGCTCTTCATCAAAACTTTTTTGAATAATTATATCGATTTCTTGCATTTTTTCGGTTGTTTTCTTGGTTTACAGCGTTTAAACAAACTTTTTGGGCTAAAAAAAGCTGTTTTTTTGCACTTTCTTGAACTTTAGCCCTTTATAGCAGTTAGTTTCGTTAAGTTTTGTGTCTTTTTATAGCAGTCAAATTCGTATGCTTTTCAATTAATCAAATCGGGATTTTTCATTGAGGACCCGTATAATTCGTGTGTTAGCTCTTCATACCACCTGGTCCATCCTTCACTTATTTTTTGCATTTCTTGAGCATGGCGTAGAATATTTAATATTTCAGTTGCTTGTTTAATCGGATCTTGTATTAAGGTAATTTCTTTTGCTAATTCTAAAAGCTCATCATCTGTTGCTTTGACTAAAGCAATTTCTATATTTTTCATTATTTTTTTCTAAAATTCATTTTTTAAAAGGATTCTCATTTTTATGAGAAAATACCTCCCTAGAGGTTTGATCTTAAAAGATCTTCTTTTAATTACCTTCTTAATAATCTTCTTACTAAATATTCTTAAAGGTGCTGTAGTTAGATGCTGTACTTGATGCTTCACTCAGTTGCTGTGCCTGATGCTGTTGAGATGCTCTACTCGATGCTCTTTTGATGCTGTAATGATGCTGTCTTTTAAAGATGCTGTAAATAGTATTTTGTTTATTGATTTTCAACGTGTTAACTTTTAGAGATTACGTGCCTTGCAAAAGTTGATTAAGTAGATTCTTAGCTTCATTTTCTTGTTTTTTAATGATTGATTTTTGTGTTTTTTGCTCTTTCCTTTTGATCAATTCAAATGCTGCTTTGGCCAGTTCTCTATCATTGAGTGAGGTCGAAATGAAAAGACTTCGATTGTTTGGAAGTTTAGATTGAATGAATCTGCAAATCCTTAAATCAGTCAAAAGTTTATCAATATGATAGCGTTTATTGAACTTTTCAATTAGTCGTTTATTGATATTGGTTTTGCTTTTTTCCTTAAGAACTTCTTTGCTTCTGGCTCCTGTCATACGCATGATTATAGCAGCTTTATTTGTTTCGCATAACTTAGCTTTGCCTTGTAAGGATTTGATGGCCAGGAAAGCTTTTAATAGCTCAATTTCACTGTAACCTTTGTCGTTATCCCGATAGTCAAAAGCCATCTTTAATGAAATACTTGTTAAGGCATCATTACCATACTTTTTCTCAAATTTTTGTACTTGCACATTAATAGTGTTATAGTCACATATCACATCCAAATACCTGTAATCCGTAAGATTTAGGCTGTCAGTAGCTAAATGTATTTGATACACCTGCACACATAATTTGTAGAGGTCAGGCCTTTCATTCCAGGATTCAATCAATTCATCTATATTTTCATCAGGATCGAAATGACCCTCTGAATCAAATCCAGCATAGTCGCCGTTGTTAGTAAATAATCCAGCGTTAATTAAAGAATTTATTTCGCCGGAAAGCACATAGGGAAGCTCATCTTTATAATATAAGTATACTATTTGCCTAAAAACATCATGTCGCTTTATCGAAAATGTTGACCCATACCGAACAATCCCGTATCTTATAATTTCAGTCAATTTCTCTGGGATACTATCGATAAGATGTAAAGGAAATTGAATATAGTGCATATCACTTGCCATTCTTACCTCCCATAATTTTAGGATTGGTAGATAAGTAAGCAGCACGGTGCTTTGTAATCTTGCACCTAGCAATGAAAACTTCTTTTAATAGATCATGCTTTTCAAGTTCTCTCTTGATTCTGCACACATTCGGCCGATATAGATCAAGCGCGACACTTGTCATGGTTGCTGTGGCTGTATTCTTTTTGAGGTAATCCCGGACCGCTAATCGATCGGCTGCATATCGAGTATATTTATTTCCGGACATGGGAACCTCCTTTCAGCTTGTATGAACGTAAGTTCTTTCTGGTAATCGAACAGATGCTATAAGGGCAAACCTCAATGATATTCTTTTCGATCAGATAAGTTAATTCATAATAAACTTGCTGCCGGGTTAAGCCAGTAAGTATTCCGATCTCGAACATTGAAAGCGGTAAACTGGAAACCGTTAACAGGTTGATAACTAATTGACTTTCAGAAAAAGGATTAGTATCTTTGGGTATTCTGAAACTGTTGTGATGTTGGTTTAGGTTTGGACTGATTTGGAAGGCTCTTTGTGATGAAGGGCCTTTTTTTATACCTTCCATTCTACTTTTGATTTTCGATAAACTGATCTAGATCCTCTAACTTGTATTTGACCGAACGACCTATTTTAATTTCAGGTATTTGTCCAGATGCAGTTAATGCTCGAAGAGTAGGTAAAGAAGTGTCCAAGTGATCCGCTGCTTCCTTACGGGATAGTAGGGGTTGTAGTGCTTCTGTTTGAGTGTTAAGCTTTATTAAGGAGCTTACTTCAGTTAGAACTGTCTCGATAGAGTTAAGCCTTCTATCAAGATACTCATAGGGATTTGGATATTGTGCCATAATTATCTTTCTTTTGTTTCCGTAAAGATGACTAGGACACGAAATCCTAACTAGTTGTAACTGGTTAGGATTTTAATACTTTAATCTAAATCGTTATTTCTAAGGAAAATAGAATATTCATTTGTAGCGAGTTCAAGAGCTTTTAAATGTTGATTATCTTCTAAATACCTTAGAGTTGCATCAAATTGGTCTCTAAAATGGTTTTTTCTATGTCGCTTGGAGGTTCGTTCGTTCGCGGCTCTCTTTATGATATTAAAATCTTTATCTATAGTGCCACTAGTAATCCCCCATTCATTATTATTGATAAACTTATTAGTATCTATCAGCTCCTTTGATGTCCAAAGATAATAGCATATCATAGCAATCGATCGACTTGTTAAGCTATATTCGTTAAGATCTTTTGTCCTACCTTCATTTTTATCTTTTAGGTTTAATGATTTTGAACTATTTGATGGCAGTAATCCGTCAGATGTCGCTATTAATAAGTCAATTAAATAATCTCGATAGACTACATACTTCGGTAGTTGGATTATATCACCAAGTTCTTCTATAATGGTTTGGAGCTGGTTGTTTATTGTTTGAGTAGCTATGAAATTACCGTTTGATAATGAAGTTATCTTACTTATTGATTCAGGTATAGTGATTTCAAGTAAATCAAGTAAATCATGCTCTGTAAATCTCCACTTTGGGTATTCACTTGAAACATCTTCAAGTAGTATAAATCCATCTTCTAGTTCCATATCATCAAGAGTTGCTTCAAAATAGGCATCTTCAGACGGTATACGACTTTTGTGAATAGGTATAGACGGATTGCTTTCAGGAGATAAAATTCCATAAACATCGAAATGATTACACCCTATAAACTTCTTGATTAGGTTATGCAAGTTACCTAACTCGTTATTTAATGCGATTTGATCTTTAAGAGATAGTTTATTTTCCATTATTTAACACCCTCCATTTCAGTTAGTTTCTTTAATCTAATAGCTTCTTGTTCTGCTTTTTGTTGATAGGCATTAGCGGTTAGATTCGCATATTCAGTTGGTTTGATTTTAACATAAGCCCAAAACGCCTCATCAGATTTATGTCCAGTAATTTTTTTAACAAACTCTGTAGGTATCCCTAGAGTAATTGCATTTGTTGCAAAAGATCGACGGCCTACGTGAGTGCTGACAAATTTGTATAAAGGTTCCGTTCTTAATTCTATTTCACCTCCAGCTAATTTTTTCCTATGGGTAATAATCTCTGACAATGATTTGTCTGCTTTCTTTCCAACAATCCGGCAGATATCCTTGATGAACTCATTTAGTTTGCCATCAGAAATAGGTTGTGGAAAACCACGCTCAGTGTCTTTGTATTTTTTTAGTATTTTTTCTAACTCTGGCAATATCGGAATTGCTACACCTTCTTCTGTTTTTTCAGTTTCTTGTATTTGGATAATATTTCCTTTGATCGACTTCTTTGTCAATCTTGAGTAATCTGAAAACCTAAGTCCTGTCCAGCAACCTATCAGGAAGAAATCCCTGGCATTATCAAAAGTAGGGTAGTAGGAGAAATCATAAGCAGCTAATGAGTGAAGCCTGATTCGTTCATGAACTTTTTGATATACTTAACAATTGTTCCAAAGTAATTCTGAGAATGCTTTTTGGATGTCATATAATCCTTAAATCCATTGTAAAATTCAAGATTAACATCAATAAATTTCAGATCGGCCTTTTCAATAGTTAAACCATAGTCTTTTAATGTTTTGATCATAGATTTCCAAACCGTCCGCGACCTGTCTGTATATTGCTTTTCTTCACCTTTATAAATGAATGTGCGTTTAGGGGGAGTTGTTTGTTTTGGATCGGACTCTTTAATATAGAGTTCAATGTAATCAAAGAGACTATCACTTTTAAATTTCTCTTTTTGAATATTCTCTTCCGGATCAGATAGATTAAATACGTTTCTTTTACAAAATGCGTGGAAATCTTTTATTTCGTCTTTTGTTTCCGGGTATCTATTTATTTTAAAAGTATAATCATTAAAGGCTTTGTCAATCTTTTGTTCCGCATCTTTGAGATTGGATATGATACTAGTATTTTGGACGTTTATTTTTGGAAAATTATATCTTACACCTTTTTTGGGTTTTTCCCCTTCAGTAAGCGGAGCTCTCCATTCGCTTGGTTTTATTTTGTCTATGCCAGAAATTACAATTCGCTCACCATTGAATCTAACAATGGCGTTTATTGATGTAGGTTTAATGTCATTAGGCTTTCGAAGGTTAAAGTTGATATTAACCTTGAATTTAGTACTTGTCATAACTAAAAATTTAACTATGTCAAATATAACATTAACCGACAACAAATACAAGAAACGTTGTCGGTATTGCTTTCCTTGAGTTTCCTTTTACTGCTGATTGAAATTTATAAAAGTCTAATTATAGCGTTTAAATGCACATAGTTATTGTTTATTGGTTTTCGTGACGATTAAAGGAAGGAAACCGAAGTTAAAATTTAAAACCCTGCGGGGTCACAGCTTTTAAAGCCTCTTTCGTAAGATAAGGGGCTTTTTTATTTTGTTGTTTAATCTTAATTAAAAAAGGTATAGTATTTAATGAGAATTGATTAGTGATGGAATTTGTTTCTTCTTTCTATGTAAATAATTGTAGTATCGCCTTTAGCACTTATTAATGTATCCCTAAATGCATTAACTGATTCCTCTTTGGCGATGTTTTTTACATTTTGAATAACGTCTAATCTTAAATTTTCGCCTTGATTATAATAATAAAATGAGGATAGTACTAATATAGTTGTAGAAACTATAAATATTAATAATAGTATTTTTTTCATTCTCAAATGTAACTACAAGCCCTTTTTATTTTTGTAGTATTAGCGCTAACTTTTTGTAGTATAATTATTACAAATATTGCAAAAACCCAATAGTTGATTCTTATACGCTGTTATTATTGCATAACATTACGACCACTTTTATAAAGAATATAAAAAAATAATGTTTTTTAAACAAAACTAATAGTGCTGATGTTGTTTTTTTTAGTATCTAACTAAGAATGAGGGTTAAAGGATAATCCCATTTTATTAGTAATATTTTAAATTAAAAAACATTGTTATGAAAAAATTATTTTTAAGCATAATTGCTACAGCCATCTTCACTTTTACTGTTAATAGTTTAAGTGCTCAAGAAAGATCCCCAATAAGGACTGATACAACAAAAACGGATACGGTTAGCCCTGGTATGAACACTCCAAGTAGTATTAATCCTGGTAACACAATTCCTGATACGAATAACCCTGGTACGAATACTCCAGATAATAGTACTCCTGGTACAACTACACCAGGCAATACTACTCCCGGTACAACAAGTCCTGGTAATACTACCCCAGGTACAATGACTCCAGGTAACAGTACTCCCGGTACAACAAACCCTGGTAATACTACCCCGGGTACAATTACTCCAGGTAATAGCACTACTCCGGGTACAGGCACAATGACTCCTGGTACATCAGGAAGTCCATCGACTAGTAATCCATAAAAGTTTAACTAAGTTGATCATCAGGTTCTAATTAATTATTTTTGGAATCTGATGATCTTTTAAGAATTTGGTTCAAATCATACGTCTTCACCAATTTATATAATCTACTAGTGTATTGTGAAATCAGCATTCACCACAGCAGTTATTTCCTTTCTAACCGATGAAACATCATTAATACCTTGATCTGAAACCATATTAGAGTTTTCCGGCGTAATTTGAATTACTCCCATTCTTGCTCTTCGTAAGGCACCTAATTTACGGCCGGAGGCTTCGGCAATTCTCTTCCCTCTAATCATTGCGTCTTTTGCAGCTTCAGCTTGAATCTCAATTTTGATATCACCTAATTTTGTATAATAGTATTCAGGAGAATTAACAAGAAAATTTACACCTTGTTCAACTAAAGAGCTAATAGCTAAAGATATTTCTTTAATTTTATTAACATCAGTTGATGAAATACTAATCATTTGTGATGTTGTGTAAGAAGAAATTCCAATTTGCTGACCATTTTGATTATACTGATAATTAGCATAATTATTTATCGTTTGAAATTCAATCAGCAGAGCCTGTTGTATTGATGCTTTGATTTTCACTCTTAATATTTTTAAAAGTGATTGCCAAAATTACAATAGCTATAATTGCAGCGATTGAAATTATCAAAGCTGGCGCAATAAAATGATTTTTATTCATTATTAAAGGGATTTACATCTATAATTTTTATATCTAATATAAGCTTTCTTAAATAAATAGCTAATAGAATTCCCTTAAGCAAACTAAACGTTGAATCTGAAATGCATAATATCGCCGTCTTCCACGATATAAGTTTTTCCTTCAACACTTAGTTTTCCAGCTTCTTTACATGCATTTTCTGATCCCAAAGCAATAAAATCTTTGTATTTGATAACTTCAGCACGGATAAAACCTTTTTCGAAGTCAGTGTGAATTACACCTGCAGCTTGTGGTGCGGTAAATCCTTGAGTGATGGTCCAGGCTCTAACTTCTTGTACGCCAGCTGTAAAATAAGTAGCGAGATCCAAAAGTCTATAAGCAGCTATTATCAATTTTGCTACACCCGATTCGGTTAGACCCATATCCTCCAAGAACACTTGTCTTTCTTCAAAGCTTTCAAGTTCAGCAATCTCCGATTCTATTTTTGCAGAGATAATCAATACTTCTGCATTTTCATCTTTAACAGCTTCCTTAACTAAGTCAACATAGTTGTTTCCATTAACTACAGAGGCTTCATCAACATTGCATACATATAAGACAGGCTTTTGTGTCAACAGGCCTAGGTCTTTAATATATTCAAAATCTTCTTCAGAAACAGACGCGGTACGAACTGATTTTCCACTTTCAAGTGTGGATTTTATAACAGATAATATTTCATAAGTTTTCTTTGCATCTTTATCGCCACCTGTCTTGGCCATTTTTTCAACTTTTTGGATACGTTTTTCGACTGTGTCCAAATCCTTAAGTTGAAGTTCAGTATCAATGATTTCTTTATCGCGGATCGGATTTACAGAACCATCAACATGAACCACATTCCCGTCATCAAAGCAACGTAATACATGGATAATAGCATTTGTGGCACGGATGTTACCTAAAAATTGATTCCCTAAACCTTCACCTTTGCTTGCTCCTTTAACTAAACCCGCAATATCAACTATCTCAATAGTATTTGGAACAATTCGTTGAGGTTTAACGAGCTCACTTAGTTTAGTTAAACGCTCGTCGGGTACAGTAATTACCCCAACGTTGGGTTCAATTGTGCAAAATGGAAAGTTAGCCGCTTGTGCTTTTGCGTTCGATAAACAGTTAAATAGGGTTGATTTCCCAACATTTGGTAATCCAACAATTCCGCATTGTAATGCCATTGATATCTAGTTTAATAAAGGTTTATAACCCTTGCTGTAAAATTCCCGCAAAGATAAAGATTTTAACCTTTTTATGGTATTAATTTGTCATTTCATATTTTCATGCTATTTTTAACACATTATAATTATAAATTGATAGAATATGTCCACTATAGATCCCCAAATACAAAAAAAAGCGCTTTTATGGTTAGAAGCCCCATACGATGCAAAAACCAATGCAGCAGTGAAAGCAATGATTGATGGAAATCAAATAGAGGAACTGACCGATTCTTTTTATAAAGATTTGGAATTTGGAACCGGTGGGCTTCGGGGGATTATGGGTATTGGTACTAATAAAATCAATAAATATACGCTTGGAAAGGCAACACAAGGATTTAGTAACTATCTTAAAAGTACTTATCCAAATGAAGAAGTTAGCGTGGTTGTTTCTTACGATAGCCGTAATAATTCCCGTGATTTTGCGAAAGTTGTAGCTGATGTCTTTTCAGGAAACGGTTTGGTGGTTTATTTCTTTGATGAATTGCGCCCAACCCCAGAATTATCTTTTGCTATTCGTAAATTGAATTGCCATGGCGGAGTAATGCTAACAGCTTCTCATAACCCCAAGGAGTATAATGGTTATAAGGCCTATTGGAGAGATGGCGGGCAATTAGTAGCACCGCATGATAATAATGTGATCCATGAAGTCAATAAAATTACTGATTTAAGCGAAATAAAGTTTGAGGCCAGGAAAGATAATATCAGGCATTTAGGTCAGGAAATGGATGATGATTATATTCAAAGCTTAAAAGCCCTTTCTTTAAATCCACAAATCGTTGAGAAACAAAAGGATTTAAAAATCGTTTATTCTTCAATTCACGGAACAGGTATCACCGTAGTTCCAAAAACTTTGGAAGCTTGGGGCTTTAAAAATGTTCAACTAGTAGAAGAGCAGGCCACGCCAGATGGCAGTTTTCCAACGGTTATTTACCCAAATCCAGAAGAGAAAGATGCAATGACGCTAGCTATGAATAAAGGCAAAGACCTGGATGCCGATTTAGTTATGGCTACTGATCCTGATGCCGATCGGGTTGGTGTTGCTATAAAAAATTTAGATGGTGAATTCCAGTTAATAAACGGAAATCAAATATTTAGTCTTTTAGTTGAATATGTTCTTCGTTCATTAAAGATTTCCGGTAAATCGTTTGAAAACAGCTATGTTGTTAAAACCATTGTAACCAGCAATTTGATACAAGAGATAGCAAAGAAATTTGGTGTTCCGTGTTATGATGTATTAACTGGTTTTAAGTTTATTGGTGAGTTAATGACTTTGAAAGAAGGCAAGGAAGAGTTTATTATGGGTGGTGAAGAAAGCTACGGTTTTTTAGTGGGTGATTTAGTAAGAGATAAAGATGCGGTAGTGTCTTGTGCGTTTATAGCGGAAATGACTGCCTTTTTTAAGAACGAAGGTAAAACTCCTTTTGAAGCTTTGTTAGATATCTATTCACAATATGGTTATTTTAAAGAAAAGCAAGTATCTCTTACCAAAAAAGGAAAAACTGGCGCAGAGGAAATCAAGGAAATGATGAACCAATTTAGAGCAACTCCTCCAAGATATTTGGGCGGGATAGAAGTTGTTGCTATCAAAGATTATAAAACATTACGTTCATTAAACGTTCATTCTGGATATGAAGAAATTATCGATCTTCCTAAATCGGATGTATTGCAATTTATTACTTCTGAAGGTGATGTGATATCAGTTCGACCTTCCGGAACTGAACCTAAAATTAAATTCTATTGCAATGTCAAATCGGCCGCTTATGCAAAGGGTAACTATCAAGAAATGGACGTGATTTTGGATGACAAAGTTGATTTGATTATGAAAGATCTTTTATAACAATCATCTCACGATTTGCTGAAAATCCTTCCATTTTTGTACATTTGTCTAAAACGAACAAAGGTATGGATGCTGAAAATAAAATAATTTTTTTACTGGAAGATGAACGCCTGGATACAGCATTAAAAGCTATTGCTAATAAAGTACTTTTAGGAGAACGAATCAGTTTTAATGAAGGTGTTCTTTTGTTTGAGAAGGGCGAGCTTGGTTATTTAGGGATTTTGGCCAACTATATCCGTGAAAAAAGGCACGGCGACTTTACTTATTTCAATCGCAATTTTCATATAGAACCTACCAATCTTTGTGTTTACGATTGTAAATTTTGTTCCTATTCCCGTTTGATGAAACAAAAGGATCAAGGGTGGGAGATGGATGTAGAGAGCATGATGGATATAGTGCGTAAATATGATAATGAACCGGTAACCGAAGTGCATATTACAGGAGGAGTTGTGCCTAAACAAAATCTTGATTTTTATGCTTCCTTTTTCCGTCAATCTAAAGCCTATCGCCCCAACTTGCATATCAAAGCCTTAACTCCAGTAGAGTATTATTATATTTTCAAAAAGGCTAAGCTGAGTCATTATGAAGGGATGAAATACATGAAAGAAGCCGGGTTGGATTCTATGCCAGGAGGAGGAGCAGAGATATTTCATCCAGAAATAAGAGAGCAAATTGCTGCCGATAAATGCAATGCCGAACAATGGCTTGATATTCACGAACAGGCGCATAAATTGAATATGCGAACAAATGCAACCATGTTATATGGGCATATCGAAAAATACCATCATCGTATTGATCATATGGAAAGGTTGCGTCAACTTCAGGATAGAACCGGAGGTTTTCAAGCATTTATTCCTTTGAAATTTAGAAATAAAGATAATCAGATGTCTCACGTTCGTGAAGTATCCGTTATTGAGGATCTTCGTAATTATGCAATCAGTCGTATTTACATGGATAACTTTGATCATATAAAGGCATATTGGGCCATGATTAGCCGCGATACCGCACAGTTGTCTTTAAGTTTTGGTGTAGATGATATTGATGGAACTTTGGACGATACTACAAAAATATATTCTATGGCGGGATCTGAAGAGCAAACACCTGCTATGAGTACTCAAGAGCTCGTTGAACTGATTCGCAATGTTGGACGGCACCCTATCGAACGCAATACTTTATATGATATAATAACCGATTATAAAGACGTTGTATTTGAAAACAAGGAGGTGAAAAAACCACGCTACTATCCATTGCCAGTAATCGCAGAAAAAATTTAGAAATTGAAAAGGTCACTTTATATTATCCGACACGGACAAACCGATCTAAATAAGCAGGGTATCGTACAAGGAAGAGGAATCAACTCTCCATTAAATGAACACGGTATTTTGCAAGCGCAGGCTTTTTATAAAAGTTATAAGCATATCTCCTTCGATCGTGTAATTACCTCAACATTATTGAGAACCCATCAAACAGTTGAAGGCTTTATAAAAGACGGTATTCCATGGACTCAACATGAAGGACTTGATGAGATTAGTTGGGGAGTTTATGAAGGAAAACTTCAAGATGATGAAATATCAAATGGATTTGATAAATTGGTAGCAAGCTGGACCAGTGGAATATTGGATGTGTGTGTGAATGAGGGAGAAACTCCAGATGAAATGAAAATCCGACAAGAAGTGGCAGTAAAGGATATTTTGGAGCTTACTGCGACTGATAAAAATGTATTAATTTGCACTCATGGCCGTGCTATGCGTATGCTCCTTTGTTTGCTGACAAATCAATCTTATTCAAATATGGATACATTTCCGCATACTAATACTGCTTTATATAAAATTGATTATGATGGTGAGCAATTTGTCATCGATGAATTTTACAATATCAACCATTTAATTGGTTTAGAAGAATAGAGATTTAACTTAAAAATTTTGATGAACAATATAAATAAAGTAAGAGTATCTGCCGTATCCTATATTAATACATGGCCGTTTATGTACGGTATAAAACATGCTGAGAATCTATTGAAAATAAGTAGCATTGAAACGGATATTCCTTCTGTATGCGCCCAAAAGTTAATTGATGATCAGGTAGATGTAGGATTGGTTCCGGTTGCTGCTTTATTGGATATTCCAGATTATCAAATCATTGCTGATTACTGTATTGGTTCAGTAGGTGCAGTTACATCAGTTTTTATATTTAGTAAAAAACCCATTGAAGAGATTGAAACCCTGCGTTTAGATTCGCATTCACGTACTTCGAATAATCTGGCTCGTGTTCTCTTGAAAAACTATTGGAAAAAATCAGTTATAATCAGCAACCACGAAAATGCAGATGCTTATGTATTGATTGGTGACCGTACATTCGGAATGGTTGGTAAAGAACCTTTTGCTTATGATATGGGAGAAGCTTGGACTAAATTTACGGGTTTACCTTTTGCTTATGCTGTATGGGCGGCAAATAAGCCAGTTCCTGAAATTTTTAGCTCTTTACTTAATGAGGCTTTGAAATGGGGATTGGACCATCGCGATAATTTTATGGATAAACTTCCCGATGTTGAGGGTTTTGACTTGCAGAATTATTTAATGAAATCAATTGATTATGAACTGACCGCTCAAAAGAGGGAAGCCATCACATTATTCCACCAATACATCCAAGAACTGGATGCAGTAGTGGTAGAATAATATTAACAATAAGATTTTTATTTCCAGGCACTTTCCCGATCGAGGTATTGCATATCTTCTTTTGTTAAAGATTGGCTGGCTGCCTTTAATAATTCAGATAATTGCTGTTGATTGGTTGCGCTTGCAATAGGTGCAGTGATTTCTGGTTTATGCAATAACCAGGCAATGGCTATTCTTGCTTGGGTAGCTTCATATTTTAAAGCAAGGTTATCCAAAGCACTTAAAATTCTAAAACCTCGTTCACCTAAGTATTTCTTTATTCCCGGTCCGCGCTTACTTAAATCAAGATCATTTTCACTCCGGTATTTCCCACTTAAGAAACCACTTGCCAAAGCGTAGTAGTTAAGTACACCGAGCTCATGTTTTTTTACCAGATCAGCATACTCAGTCTCAAACTTTTCACGATCATATAGATTATAAAGCGGTTGTACGGAAACATATGAAGCCCAATCATTTCCTTTACTTATTTTCAAAGAATTATTTATGCGTTCGGCACTTAAATTGGACGCGCCTATAAAACGGACTTTACCTTCCTGAACCAATTGATTAAAGGCTTCTAAGGTCTCTTCTTGAGGAGTTTCTAGATCGTCGTAATGAGATTGGTAAAGATCAATATAATCTGTTTGAAGGCGTTTAAGCGATTTTTCAACCGCTTCTTTCATGTAGTTGGCACTAAGACCTTTTTTTCCTTGTCCCATATCACCGCCGAACTTGGTTGCTAAAACAATGCGATCTCTTTTATTGCCCTGTTTTAGCCAGTTGCCAATAATAGTTTCAGATTCTCCTCCTTTATTCCCTGGTACCCACGACGAATATGTATCTGCTGTATCAATTAAATTAAAGCCATTATCTACAAATTCATCTAAAATATGAAAGGATTCTTTTTTATCAATTGTCCAACCGAAAACGTTAGCTCCAAAAGCGATTGGTGCAATAGATAGGGAAGATTTTCCTAGCGTTCTTTTTTTCATTATGTTTAAATTTATGTTCTATCAAAATGTGTTCAAACTAAACTTAAGCAATAATGATGCAGGATACGAAACAAGCTCAAAAAATGATAATTGCTTTACTTTTCTAAAATGATATCTTCCTCAGACAATTCAAGATCTTTAAGAAAATTTAATTCAAAATCTGTCTGTTCAAGAAGTTCAAATTCAAACGGATCAGCAGTTGCAACAGGCTGTGATTCAGTTTTTACAAATTCGGCTGTTGGATTCTTTTTGATTCTTGAAATAATAAACCATGCTAATAATGCACCCATAAATGCCATTGTTGCTCCCACTAATTGAGTAGAAGTATAGCCATATCCCATTACTAAAGGCAAACCTCCTAAAAATGCTCCTAATGCATTGCCAATGTTAAAACTAGCTTGACTAACGGCCGCTGCAAGCATTTCAGATCCTTTAGCAGCATTGATCATTAACATTTGAATCGGTGCTGATAGAGCAAAGGCCACGGCACCCGTAACGAAAGTCATTATCAATGCCAGGGTCGGATTTACAGCAACAAAGTGAACAATAATCAATGATACGGCCATTGAAAGAAGCAAAAATAAAGATGCCTTTGCAGGTGAAATTTTATCAGCTAGCTTTCCTCCTATAAAGTTTCCAAGCATCATCCCTAAACCTGCTAAAACAAGGATATAAGTAATTGAATTTGCAGAAAAACCTGATACTTCGGTCATTAACGGAGCAATATAGCTATACCAAGAAAATAACCCTCCAGTTCCAATTGCAATCATTAAAATCATCAACCATGATTCTGAACGTTTGAAGAAATTAATTTGAGTTTTAAGATTATTATCTTTATTCGCAGGAAGAGCCGGCATCCAATATTTTAGACTTAAAATAGTGAAGATCCCTACTAAGACAATGATAACGAACGAAAACCTCCAAGAATAATGATGGCCAATATAAGTACCAAGTGGTACACCAGCTACATTTGCCAAGGTTAACCCTGCAAACATAATGGAAATTGCTTGCGCTTCTTTCCCTTTTGGGGCCAGGCGGCTGGCGACTACTGATCCGACACCAAAAAAGGCTCCATGAGGTAATCCGGCCAGTAAACGACTAATAAGGAGACTTGTATAACTAGGGGCAAAAGCCGATATTCCGTTAAATACGGTAAACATTATCATTAAAAATATGAGAATGTTTTTAGGCGGATATTTTCCAGCCATTACGACCAATAGGGGTGCACCAATAACAACTCCCAATGCGTACGCAGAAATTAAATGTCCGGCTTCAGGAATGGTAATACCTAAGTCCTTTGCAATATCGGGTAATAAACCCATCATCACAAATTCGGTGATTCCTATTCCTAAACCGCCGAGCAATAAAGCATATAAACTTCTTTTCATAATTAATACTTAGTGTATATAATACACGAAGCAAAAGTACGAATAAATTTTTATGTAGCTAATGAATTTATTTTAAATAAGCCATTAGATTGTAAAGAATTAGCATGCACGCTATTGGTAGGATTTGTTGCGTAATAAATGATCTGCAATTACCAATGCAGCCATTGCTTCCACAATAATTACAGCGCGTGGAACTACACAAGGGTCATGGCGTCCTTTTCCTGTAATCTCCACATCTTTCCCTTCTTGATCGATAGTTTTTTGCACCCGCATAATAGTAGCTACAGGTTTAAAAGCTACGTTAAAGTTAATATCCATTCCATTGGAAATGCCTCCCTGAATACCCCCGGAAAAGTTTGTCAGGGTTTTTAATGCATTACTTGAATGTTGCGGATTAATAAAGATATCATTGTGTTCAGAACCTTGCATTTTTGAGCCTTCAAAGCCAGATCCATATTCAAATCCATGAACTGCGTTGATGCTTAGCATTGCTTTTCCTAAATCGGCATGTAACTTATCGAAAACGGGTTCTCCCAGGCCAGTGGGAACGTTTTGGATAAGGGTTGATATTTTTCCACCAACAGTATCACCTTCCTTTTTGATAATGCTGATAAATTGCTCCATTTCCTTGGCTGTTGCAGGATCTGCACAACGCACAATATTTTTTTCCCGGATTGTTACCAACTCATCAATATTATCATTGTTTAAGTTTGGCGCGTTTATTTTGCCAACTGCAGAAACATGAGAGAAAATTTCAATATGAAATTGCTTTAGAAATAATTTAGCAATTGCCCCTGCAGCAACCCGCGCAGCTGTTTCACGCGCAGAGGAGCGGCCTCCACCACGATAATCACGAATGCCATATTTTATCTGATAGGTATAGTCGGCATGTGAAGGACGGTATTTATCTTGAATATGCGAATAGTCTTTTGAGCGTTGATCCTCATTCGGAATTAATAACATGATTGGAGTGCCTGTGGTTCTTCCTTCAAAAACACCCGATAAAATGGAACAGGTATCGCTTTCTTTTCGTTGAGTAGTGATTTTCGACTGGCCCGGGCGGCGTTTATCGAGTTCTTGTT
>Ga0160445_100412_pt1 | contig 23187 bp, 9 predicted proteins | sample HID1972M_E1MG_FD_108215 | JGI IMG/M metagenome (GOLD analysis project Ga0160445, IMG submission 108215) | Enriched pill bug-associated microbial communities from UW Madison campus, WI, USA - HID1972M_E1 MG | ecosystem: Host-associated > Arthropoda: Insects > Digestive system > Unclassified ... | reverse complement strand
TGCCGAATCTGCGGACTTGCTCGCACGCATTGGCGTAGCGCGAGAGAGGATCGAGGTTGTTCCCGATCCCGTTATGGGTTTGCCGCTGCCGGAAGGCGCAGAGACATCGGTGGATGCCGATGCATTGCAAGCGCCAAGCGGGGCGCTCGCGGCCGACCTTGCTGGATCCGCAACTGCGGATAACGCTTCGCAGTTGTCGGAGGTAAGCGGCCAGGCGGCACTCGGGGGAGCTGCGCTTCGCGGCGGTAAGCCGCCAGTTTCGCCGGACGCGCCTGTTGTGCCTGTCGTGACAGACGTGTTTGTCACGCCGATCGTCGGCGTGTCGCTGCGGAGCTGGCGCCCGGACGGCGCCGACTTGACGCGCGCGTCGGAAGCGCTGATCGCGCTGTCGAAGCGCCGCCCCGTCACGCTGCGCTTTCTACCGTTCCATACCCCTTCCGACGTGGTGACGTCGCAAGAGATGATCGAACGGCTGCGAGGCAAGCTTGGCGAGGGGAGCTCGGCGGAGCTGGCTGCTCCCGGCGATGACCCGCAGCAGATGCTGCTGGAGGTAAGCCGATGCGATGTTCTGTTCGGCATGCGCCTTCATGCGCTTATCTACGCGGCGAACCGGATGGTGCCGATGCTGGGACTGTCCTACGACCCCAAGATCGACCAATTCCTGCATCGCATTGGCCTGACGGCGATAGGCGATACGGAGCAGCTGGATCCCGAGCTTTTTGCCAACGAAGCGGTCGCGCTGCTCGACAATCCTGACGAATGGCGCAAGAAGCATGTACCCGCAATCGACCTTTTGAAGCAACAATCGCAACAACCGGCGCAACAAATCGTAACTTACTTGCGTCAATATAGATCGAGGTGATTTCCTCATGTCGAAACAACATCCAACCGTGCCGATTTTTGGCATACCGTTCTCGAAGATGAGCATGGACGAGACGGTCCGTTATTTGACAACGGCAATCGAGGAAGGACGCCAAACGCATATCATTACGGCTAATCCGATTATGATTATGGCGGCTTTGGACAATCCCGCATTTGCTGACATCATGAATAAAGCCGATCTCATCGTACCGGACGGTGCGGGAGTCGTATGGGCTGCAAAATATGGCGGAAACCCCGTCGCCGAGCGCGTCACGGGCTTCGATCTTATGCATCGTCTGCTTGAACAGGGCGAGAAGCGGAGATGGAAGGCGTATCTGCTTGGCACATCGCAAGAAATTATCGAAGCGGCGGCGGAAAAGCTTCAGCTTCAATATCCGCAGGTTCGCATCGTCGGGTATCGCAACGGGTTTTTCGGACCTGACGACGACGCGGAGATCGTGGACGAGATTGCCTCGCTTCAGCCGCATCTGTTGTTCGTGGCCAGAGGCATGGAAAAGGAAGCCTGGAATGTGCAGTACAAGGAGAAGCTTGGCGTTCCGTTTATCATGGGCGTCGGGGGCAGCTTCGATGTCGTGTCAGGCAAGCTGAAACGCGCCCCGATGGTGTACCAGAAGCTTCGTCTGGAGTGGCTGTATCGGCTGCTGCAGGAGCCGACGCGCTACAAAAGAATGCTTGCGTTGCCGAAATTCGTCGTGAAAGTGATCCGCAACAAAGAAAATGTAACAAAATCCCGCCCAATTGGGTGAAACTACGCCTTTTTCAATGAAAATTGGTTGAAAACGGCGTTGGTATTTCTTTTTCGATCAGGGTATAATTCACTCTGGAGCAAAACGAAGAAGCGTTGGCGGCGACTGACGGATCGCAATCGTTCCCGAATCGTTCGCATAAGGTATCGTTTCGCAGTGAAAGATAACGGGGTAATAGCTTGTTAAGCGACCTGCTTAGGCTTTCAGAAAAAGGAGAGTTGTACACATGCCTATTGGCTTCTTGTATTCCATAGGATTCGTAATCGCATTATTGCTTGCATTGGGGATGACCCCGCTCGTTAAAAAATTCGCATTTAAGATCGGCGCCATCGACAAGCCGAATCATCGGAAAGTACATACGCGCATCATGCCGCGTATGGGCGGGCTGGCGATCTACGTCGCATTTGTGGGAGCCTTCCTGCTAGTGCAGCCGTTCATTCCCGAAGGGCTGTTGCGGCCGCAAGACGTCAATATGATTAATGCCCTGCTCGTCGGCGGTACAATCATCATCATTTTGGGCGCCCTCGACGACCGCTTCGAGCTGTCGGCGAAGGTAAAGCTGCTGGGTCAAGTCGCAGCTGCGTGCGTCGTTGTATTCGGCTTCAACGTACACATCGACCTTGTTAACGTACCATTTGGCGAAACCATGCAGCCAATCGCGCAATGGATCGGCATTCCGCTGACCATTTTATGGATTGTCGGCGTTACCAACGCCATTAACCTGATCGACGGACTGGACGGACTTGCTGCCGGCGTTTCCGGTATCGCCATCGCAACGATTGCGATAATGGCCTCGCTGATGGGCTTCCAGCCTGTGATTCTGCTTAGCACGCTGCTTTTGGGCGGCATTATCGGCTTCCTTGTGTTTAACTTCCATCCGGCCAAGATCTTTATGGGCGATTCGGGCTCCCTGTTCCTTGGCTTTAGCTTGGCCACCTTGTCCATGCTGGGCTTCAAGCAGGTTACGATCGTATCGTTCGTGACGCCGCTTTTGATCATCGGCGTGCCGTTGTCCGACACGTTTTTCGCCATCGTTCGCCGCTGGGTAAACAAAAAGCCGATCTTCGCGCCGGATCGCGGACATCTGCATCACCGTCTGCGCGACCTTGGCTTCAGCCATCGCCGCACGGTTCTGATCATCTGGGGAGTGGCTGCCCTTTTCGGAGCCATCGCTATCGTACAATCCGCTGTCGTGCAGTCCAGCGCGGCTAACTGGATTACGTTCGCCGTAATTTGCTTGCTCATGTTCTTCCTGCAGATTGGTGCCGAGCTGACGGGCATTGTCGACAAGACGCGTCGTCCGCTCATCAACTTCCTGGTGCGCATCGGCTTGATTAGAACCGCCAAGACGCAAGCGCAATCGCGCGGCAAATAAAGTCATTATTTTTGTATTCCGAGCTCCGCAACCTGCTTTTACGCAGGGCGCGGAGCTTTTATTTTTGGCTACACAAAAGCGCCAGGGGGTCGCAAGTCCCAAGTTGATCCCAATTGCCTCTAATATCCAAGACGTCCCTAAACATATGCCGCGCTCGAACCGATAAAGAAAGTACGTAACTTTTCTGATGTCAGTGCGTCTATCATGTAAATTATAGGAAAGTATGGGGTTTCTACATATTTGACCTATAATTCTCGGAATGAAACGCGCTGTGCCTCCAAAGGATGGCTCAGCCGTTTCACCTTGGACCAACTAAATCTGACTAAAGAGGAAGAGGGAGGAATATTATACGCGGCTTCGACATGTTCGGCGGGAGAGGTCAAGCTCTCTGACGACTTTAGACCTAATCCGTCCCAACGTTCGTATGCTCCATGCAATTAAACCCGTATTTAAGGAATGACCTACATAAAGGAGGAACATGTTTTGAAAAGAGCATTATCACTCATTCTGACCATCGCCTTGTTCGTCACGCTGCTGCCGAGCTTCGCAGCCACTCAGACGGCTTCGGCGGCGGGATCTTATTTCTTGTTTCCGAACGAGAATGACACAAGGGCTAACGCGAGAATCGTATCTACGGGTACGATCCAGCTGGAAGGCACCATTAACGGAGTTGTAGGCAGTTCTATCAGCTACAACGTCAAACAAGTAACCTCATCAGGCACCGAGGAAGTTTTGAATACGACGGAAGAAATTACGACAGGGGTCGCGACAACGGGAGATAACCGCATCTCGGTCAGCAGCCTGATCTTGTTCCCCGGCATGAACAAAATCACGTTCAAGGGTGTTGCGGGCGCTTCTTCCGTAACCGAATCCATCTATATCGAATATCGTGACAGCCCGATGCTATACGATCTAAAGGTCCAGTTCGAGAATCAGGAATATGACTTGTTGGAAGATCAACCGACTATGTTGTACAGTACGGCTCCGATCGTATCCAACACGGGGCAAGTCGTTATCACGGGACGTGCGCCTAATGCAACAAAGGTAACAATCGATATTAACGGTCGTTCTTTCGACTTCAATGTATCTACGGCTTCAAGCAACAATCGTTTTAGCACATCCCAGCTTACAATCGACAAGGGAATCAATAATATTTCATTCAAAGTACACAACGGCGGTCAAGTTGTTCAAACGACGCGTCAGGTAGCTTTCTATAACGGTGAAGTCACTTATTACGATCTGGCGATTTCTCAAGCTGATGGTTCGAATAAGGTTGCTCTTCAGCAAAACCTGAACTATGGAACTGCAACGAATGCAGGGCTTAAAATAAGTGGGAAAGCCATCATACCTTTGCCGCTTCACGACTTGACGGGTAATGCCAACGATACGATCGACCACGATGATCCAGCATTCTTGACTGAACTAACAGCGTTGCTTACTATGCAAGTACAAGGCGGATCTACAGTAACTCCGGTTGCCAATTCCGTGAGTTACTTACCTACAACGATCACTGATGCAACCAAGTTTATTACGGTAAGCTTTACTTATACGTTACCGACGGTCTCGTATGACGTCTCGCAAAGCATTCGTTTTAAATCTCCGAACCTGAATCAATACAATGAATCTACATGGACGGCTTTCACGTTGCGAGACAATAGCAAAGCTTATGTCTATGACGTCAATTATTTGACGGGCTTTGATAGTTCGATGACTAAGGGGATTACTGGAAACAACATTCGCTCCGAAGCCATCAATACTACACGAATCTTGAATTTGCAAAGTACCGATATCCCAACCTCGGGCGTTGATGTCTATTCGGTTCCGATGGGCGTGGAATTATTAATCGGCAATTACGAAAAACTACTAAATACACCTACGCCTGCTACTCCAGCGTATGCGGAGATTGTGGATTCGATCGTGGCTTCTGTTTCGGGCTCGTCGGCATTTACCTACAAGATGGTTATGGCACCAAATGGAGGCGCTGTACCGAATGCGCCGTTGGCGCAGGTCGTTACTCGCCAGGTCAACAATCAAACACAATCGTTCCTGCGGGTATTTCTTGAAATTCAGAAGCTGCCGAAATCGGGAACGAATTTGGTTTCTTTCAAGTTCAACACAGACTTTACAACTGCGGGCAAAGCGACAACCGAAGTGAAAACCGTTACGGCCAGACTGCTTTATGGACCGTACATGAAATTCAATACAATTGTAAACGGCATGGACGTCAAGTTTGACTCGGTTAAAGGAACCAATGCTTCCTTAATGACTCAACTGGGCAACTTCGAGGGTCAATTGTTTAATGTAGTCAACGATGCGGAGATCGACTATACAGCACCGGGGCAGTCTGTATTCCTCTACATTAATAACGTTGAGGTTCCCTTGTTACCTGACGCATCTACGGCAACCAAATTTAAACCAGCACCGTCAGCCAATGCGGATTTTATCGGCGGTATTCTGAACAAAGCTGGAGAAAATACGGTTAAGTTTGTATTTATCTCGGCAAGCAACAATTATGAATCGACTCTAAAATTCAACATTGTGCCAACGAACTTGCCAGTCGTTCCGGCTTTAGACAGCGATGGTGTATATCCTTATTCGCGAGGCCAATGGCCGCCTTTGCCGAATGATCCGAACTTTACGAAACAAGGCTCGGTATACACAACGAAGGACGCTTATTACGATGTGTACGGCACGTTCGATTTTATCGATCTTGGCGGGCAAAACGATGTCGTTACCAATTTGGCCAATGTAGGGAACAAAAATAATTACATTGTTAGCATATCCTCGCCGAATTGGTCGACCGATGTGACATGGGATTTGTCAAAACAATTCAAGCTTAGCACCAATAACCGGACCATTTTGAAGGATCCGAGCAATACGGCAGCCGATTACATTATGAATAGCGGCAGTTCCGGTCCAACGGGACGTGCTGGCGTAACATTCTATTACGATGTAGACAAAGAAAATTTTTTCTTCAACATTGCGAACGAAGTAATGCCGGAAGACGGCAGTTCCATGGTTTATGTAGTGACGGTGTACAATGCGGGACCCAATGGGCCGAGAGCGACGTATCGACTGGAAATCAATCCGATTTCGATTCCGTACAATATCAAAGCACCATTGACCGAAGAACGGATTACAAACAAAAACTTTGTAGAAGTCATCATTTCATCGCCAGGAGCGGACTCCATCACAATCGGCAAAGAGAAAGCCGAAAAGGTTACGTTTAAAGAATACTCTGGAAGCACCGTTACGAACGTGGATGCGTTCCGGGCCGTCGTCAAGGATTTAAGAGCGGGTCGAGATACCAAGATTCCATTCCAGATCACTCGCGGAGAAGATACGATTAAGCAAGAGCTTACGGTGAAGTATGTCCCAACTAACATACCTGGGGCGCAGATGCTCGAAACGATGGCATCCAGCCATAAATTGTTCAACAATTCACTGACATTAACCTTTACCAAAAATACGCAACTTATAAGGCCGAATTACAACAACTCCAACGGACACGCTACCCAAGTATATAATGGAAACGATCTGCTATTCGCCATTGCCAATCCTAACGATGGGATCGTCGATCGCCATTTGTACGAAGGTCAGCCGCCGAACTATTCGGCTAACAGCCAAGCCGAAGGTAATCTTCATATTGGCTACAGGTTCCAAGACCAAGCAAGACAATTCATTAAAGCAAGCCCATTGTATTGGATAGACGGAGGGCTTGCGGACGATCCGGATCCGATTCTGTCGCCGGGTTATGATCCTATTACGACTGGACAAGATCCGTTCCCGTTCCCGAATCTGGTGGGCAAATACGAAGGCAACTTCGCGAGTCGCTGGAATCGATTCGATCTAGAGCTTGTGCCAAGCGCGCCGGGAAGCTTGACGATTACGTATGATTCCAACGTCGTACAGAGCGCAGGAACAACGATTACGGTATTCCGATTTGACCCGTACAACAGTACGTGGGAGAATATCGGCGGCGTAGTGGATGAGAAGAAACGTACAGTAACTGTGCCTTTCAATAAATTCGGTTACTATGTTGCCGTTAAACTGACGAAAGGGTTTAACGACATCACGGATCATCCTTATGCGCGCGAAGCGATGGAAGCCATCTTCTCCAAAGGCATTATGAACGCAGTTGATCCGGTTGGACTCTTCGGCGGAGATCGTTACGTTACACGCGGCGAATTTACGCGTATGATTGTTAGGGCGATGAATCTTCCCCTTAATTACGCAGGAGATCACCACTTCTCCTATTACCCGGAGACGATTACGAATGCCAACAACGCTAGTGCGATCTATGACTATCGCTACATTGAGACGGCGGCAAGAGCCGGTATCGTTAACGGCAAGCGTCCAGGATTCTTTGACGAGGATGTAGAGCTTTCACGCCAAGAGGCAGCGACGATCCTTGCCAGGGCATTGCAGTTGAAGCTGGAGACCGATTCGACGAAGGCGAAGAATGCGCTGGATAAGGTGTTTAAGGATTCCGGCACGTTCGACTTCTATTCCATTCCGTCCGTCCTGGCGATCCAGAAGAAAGCCTTCATTCAAGGCAAGCTGATTAATCCGCTTGAGCCGAAGGATGGCTCCGTATTCGAGCCGAGAGCACGTCTGCTTCGAAGCGATGCGGCGATTATCATGGCCCGTGTCATGAATGATATGAAGAAGCTTCCTAAGATTTATAACTAACTTTGCTAAACGGCGAAGGTCAGCGATCGTGCTGGCCTTTTCCGTATACATAATCGTTTCAATCGTTTATTGATCGGGTAATGAAGCTTGTACGAGATTCATAGGTGAAAACTTATCCATGGAAAATGTTTAATATCGACGGTGCGTATGAAAACAAGCTATACTAACAAAGTGCAAAAGCGAGCGCGGGAAAATGAGACGATCCTCATAAAAAGATTTTCATGAGAATCGCAACTTTTTCGCGAAACCAACGTTTAAATACATGATGATGTCACAAGGGCGACGAAATGATGGTTCAAAACGGCCTTTTACAAGGGAATAACTGGGATGATTTCTCAACTTCCTCTTTACGGTAGCATGAGCCCATTGTATAATGTTATAGTGATGCGGCTAGTCTAGCATCTATATTTTCATGGTTTACAAGTTTCTACGACATTGGCTTACATAGGGTTAACCATGTCTGTAGACATCATTTATACTAATATATGCTCAACTCTGGGAAGGGGGTGAATTGGCTATGAGGGAAACGAGCAATTCACTATCTGTACTAAACTCTCAACAACCGAAGCAATTTAGAGGAGGAGAAAAAAAGGTTATGAAGAAAAGTTTATCCCTGTTAGTTGCGATCGCAATGGTATTCTCCATGTTCGCAACTGTAGTATCCGCAGCAGAAGAACTTACAACAGAACAAAAGTATGAAGCACTTGTAGAAGCAGGCATTTTTGAAGGTTACGACGATGGTGAAGCTCACCTCGATCGCGAAATGACTCGCGCTCAAGCAGCTAAAATCATCGCTCTGCTAACTGGCTACGAAGAAGGTACTAAAGTTGACGACGCAGGTTTCACTGACTTGCTTGGCGCAACTTGGGCTGCTAACTACATCAACTATGCAGCTGACCTTGGTATTCTTGAAGGCAAAGGCAACAACAAATTCGACCCAAGCGCTAACGTAAAAGTTCAAGAGCTTGCTAAAATCGTTGTTGAAGTACTTGACCTTGAAGTTGACGAAGATGCAGAAGTTGAAGGCGAGGTTGACGCTTGGGCAGCACCTTACGTTGCAGCAGTTGTTGCAGCTGGTCTGATCCCGGCTCAAGAAGACTACACAGCTCCAGCGGTACGTGAACTGCTCGTTGTTGCAGCTTTCGCTTTGAACGAAATTGTAAACATCCCTGCTGAGCTTGGTCTTGGCACAGTTGTTCAATCCGGTGCTAAGAAAATCACTGTAAACTTTAACCGTGCTGCAACTGCAGACGAGCAAAAAGATATCACTGTTACAGTGAAAAATGGTTCTGTGCCTTATACATTCACTAATAAGTGGGCTGAAGACGGCAAATCTCTTGTTCTTACAACTACATTCTTGCCTGCAGGTGAGTATGAAGTAGCAGTTAAAGGTTTTGAAGCTGTTAAAGTGGCTGTTGTAGACGAAAAGGTTACAAAACTTGAGATCGGTGCCGTAGCTCTTCAAAAAGCTGCTAACCAAGATCTGAAAGTAAAAGCTTATAACCAATTCGACGAAGAAGTAGCTAACGCTATTTCCAATAGCAACGTAACTGTGTTCAATACTAAACTGGGTAGTCCAGTCGGTACTCCAACTAACCCGAATAGCGATTTCAAAATTGACCTGTCCGGTGTAGATATTGATTCCAACACGGTTGTAACTGTGTTCCATCCTTCCACTGGTCTGTCGGCTACTAAAACATTCAAAATGCAGGCAGCTAGTGGCGTTACATCCATCCAATTGGGTACTGTTTTGCCTTTGAAAGACGAAACTCGTATCGAAGTTGCGAAAACAGGCTATGTTCTTCCTTACACACTTGTTGACCAATACGGCAACAACATCAAGTTTGCTGCAGTAGCAGCTGACGGAGATACAACTAACTCCAAAACAAGCAGAACTATTGAAGCCCTGAACTTTGTTTCCAGCAATGGCGACATCATCGACGTGAAAACAATCTCTGTTAACAGCGATGGCGTTCTGACTTTCAATACTGGTTCCGTATCTGGAACGGTTATTCTTACAATCGTAAACCCTGCAACTGGCGCTTCCGGTTCCGCTACAATTAAAGTTGAGCCGTCTGCAACACTGAAAACTTTCACAGCTCAACATCCAGGCGTTCTGGTAGTTGAGGGCGAAGCGGTTAAAGTTCCTTACGCTACAACTGACACTTACGGCGCACCAATCGCTGCTAAAGACGTTCCTGCTAAAGTAGTTGCACTGGGTACGAACTTCAACATCACTTCGTCCAACCCTGCTGTGACTGTAACTAGATCCTTTAACTCTAAGGGTGAACTGAGCCTGAACTTCACTGGCAACGGTCAAACAACTGTATTCGTATGGTTGAATGGCGCAATTGCTTCCCAATTCACAGCTGACGTTAAAGCTGCTGTAACATCTGTTAAAGTAACTGGTGTTAAAGCTTCCGCTAAAACAACTCTGGGTGTGGGTGGCGAGTCCGCACTTGGTCTTGATCAAGTAACTGCGGTTGACAACTACGGTCGCGTGTTGACAACTCTTCCTGCTGGTTTTGCTCTGATTATTACTGATGCTGGCAATACCAACACTAACTTTACTGCTGGTAAAGTAGTTGGTGCCGCTGTTGGTACTGAGAAGTACACAGTAGGTATCGGTGCTCCTGGGGCTACTACTCCTGTAGCTGGAACATCCATTGATATCACTTACACAGTTGTTGCTGAGTCTGCAATCACAACTTACGCTATCGCTGATCTGGGTACAATCTATGGATATGGCGATATCACAGGCACCAACCCTTTCTACGATGAAGATAACCATCCTAAAACTGTAACTCTGGTAGGTAAGCTTGCTAACGGTACTGAAGTTGCTATCGCACAAGGCAGCATCATTACTGCTATCACTAGCTCCGATCTGGACGTAGCGGTAATTGAAGATGGGCAAGTGGTAGGTCTGAAAAAAGGAACTTCCACGATCACTGCTTGGAAAGGCAGCACTAAGCTGGCTGAAGGCACTGTAACAGTATCTGACGTTCGTCCAGTTGTTACAACTGTATCGTTCAAAAATGCTGCTGTAACTGAAGAAACAGGCACTTACGATGCAGCAGCTAACTTGGAAGCTAAAGATCAGTACGGCGCTGAATTGGTATGGGGAACGTTCTCTTCCTCTGATACAAGCGTTGCTACAGTTAATGCATCTACTGGTGCAGTAACTAAAATTGCTAACGGCGAAACGACTATCACTTTCGTTTCTGTAAACGGTCTGGTAGCAACTTTCACACTTTCTTTCGAATAATTTATGAAAAAAAGGATTCCGGCTTTTAGCCGGAATCCTTTTTTTTTTGCGTTCATTACTAGTTCATAATTATGAACTATAATATAACTTATTGATGTCGAAACAAATATTGTTCATTTGACGTCTAATAAAATAGGATAATGAACGAGGAGGGTACTATTCAATGAAACGGAAATTGACGAAAGTCACTATAATAGCTCTTACAGCCGGAGCATTAATGCTACCAGCAGAACCAATCATCTTCAAAGACAACAAAGTTTTTGCAGCGGTACCAAACGGTGTTGCAACACAAGTCGTGAAGTTAAACAGCCAAAACTCTTTGACGATTAAAGATGCCCAACTATTAATGCAGGACCAAGGAAGAGTGCTTGCTTTCACGGTCGAAATTGTTAACAAAGGAAAAACAGCTTTATCACTTAATGATTATTGGATGAAACTTAAAAATAAAAGCGGTCAATCTTTCAGCGTTAAATTAATCGATGGCGATAAAACAAAAAAAGCGGTATTGGCTTCTTCTACCCAAACGCTTACATATTATGCGGTGGTCGATAATAATTCGAAGTTGTCCGATTATATTTTCGAATCCATTGTATGGGATTTTAGCGCAAGTAATTACGAAAGAAAGTTAGGTTCCATACAATACCCTGCCGGTGCAACCAATATTACGAATATCGGTTCTAAAGACAATTTTATTTTTTCTTCAACGTCTCTGGACGCCAGTATAACGGATTTTGTTATAACCGAAGATCAAAGCAACGTATACTTAACTTTGAATTATATCATTGAAAACAAGGGTATAAGCGCAATCGATTTAGCGGCTGTAAACTTATTCGTTCAGACATCGGACAACAAATCGTATGCCATGAATACGGATAGCTTAAAAGAAAGTAAGTTGCGAGCGGGAGAGAAAAAAACAACAACGTTACGTACTATACTACCTAAACAAATCATGGGGAAAAATGTGACCCTTGTAACGACGTCTTATGATGAATCTTCTAAGATTTATATACCGATGTCCACAATCAACATCGGCAACGTCGTTAAAGCTAAAATTGTTCCAAAAGGCTCCGCCAACGTAATAACGCTTAACGGTCAACGAATTAATACATTTATAGATTCAACGATTATAAGCGGCGTAACGAATAAAAAAGAAATTAACATCGAGTACGCGCTACGAAACGTAGGAACGGAAACCATAGCTAATCCGTCGTTGAGTTTCTATCTATTAACAGCGGATAATACTTACTACCCGTTAACTTCGAATGTCACCCAAACGGAATTGTCGCTGCTTCCCAAATTAAGAGAAGCTTTGACTCTCACAGGGACATTGCCTTCATCGCTTAATACGAAAAACGCAAAATTGATCGTAAAAACGAATGATGCTTCAACAAAAAGTGAATATGTCCTAGCCGCACATGAATTGAATATATCCGAACAAAATGCCGCAGTCGGCGTGGATTTTGCTTATAACAATTACGCAATCAAACTGAACTCCATCCAAAGCTCTACATCCGAGAATAGCGACCTGCTCATAGCGGAACTAAGCGTTTCGAATAAAGGGAAAAGTTCTTTAAGCATTCCGAGCTTTAATGGTTATTTCCTAATTAATGGCGTCAAACTTAATGTTGAAACAAAAAACGTAGTTCTCGATAATAAACTGACGCTGGACGTTGGAGACACTTATCAATTTGTGGTATATGCAAAGGTGCCATATAACACAAATATCAATACGGCTTCCTTCGTCCTGACGGAAAAAGGCAGCGAACCGCAATCCGCAGAGAAAACAATCACTAGATTCACTACCAATAAACTCAGCCCTATCGCTAAACAGTCTACAGATAAAGCATACGAGATTCTAAATCCAGGTAGTTTGACTGCAGCACAGCTATTAAAAGCTAATCTATACACAGGAACAACTGGTCGTTACTTCTACACTGAGTTTGAGCTTTCGAATAAAGAATCGCGCTCTGCTTCGCTTTCGGCACTTGGCGGCTATGTATTAGACGCAAACGGGGAAGCCGCATTTTTGAATTTCTCCAATTATTCAAAGAGAGTGCTAAGCAATGGAAAGGTACTGGTGTCCGGCTGGACGGAACTCTCCGACAGTTTTGACGAAAGCAACTTTGATTTCATTATCGGGAGATCCATTACGGTAGTTAACGAGGGATCAGAACAATCGGGCGAGACGCTGATCGTCAAGCCGATAAGTTATTCTGTTGATATTGGAGCGGAAATTAAACCGAGAACAGAGCTATTGAAATTACCTTTCGCAGGTTATGAACTTTCTATGAGAAATATATATGCTACATTCTCCGTTCTGGGTCCTAATAACGTAAACGGAATTAAACTGGATTTCGATTATGATCTGGAAAAAAACAAACGATATACTGCCGTAGCAACGGACAATAAAATCATGGTTGAATTTGTAGATCAGGGAACGGGGAAGATAGCATACACCAAAGAAATATCCCTAGGCTCGGGCTCCGGAGAATCGGGTGAAACAGTTCTTAAGGAAGCTATAAACGGAACAACTTCTATCGTCTTTGAAGATGAAAACTTCCAGCTCAAAATTCAAAAGTACGAGAACTATGTAATCAATGTTTACGACGTATTCCAAGACGCAAAGATTCTGATAGCTACAAAAGAACTCAAATGGTTTACTATTCAATAACACCTTAAGACTACCCATCCATCCCCGAATCTAGTATCCTTATAACAGAGATACTAGAAGGAGAGGAGACTTCGTAGTGAAACAGAAGATATGGAAGCTGGCCGGAGCTGCAGTTGTGATCGCGACGGGCGTATGGATCGGCATGGTGGCCGGCAATCCGCTCGCAGCGAACTCGAGCGCCGTGATGCCAGGTACGATCGAAGATCCGGTCGTGACGAAGAGCTACGTGGATGAACAGATCGCGAAGCTGACGAATGGCGGAACGATCGGTAATGGTTCAGGCAGCAACGGCAACAATGGTGGTAACAACTCAGGCGGCAATGGCAGCGGTGACGGAGGCTCTAGCGGAGGAGCAGCAGTAAAGCTTGAAGTTGTCGAGCTGCCGCTAGGCAAGACGTTGATGGCGGCCGCAGGGACGGAAGTGGTCGTTCGCGTAGGCAAAGCCATTGCCTATAGCGCGACAACGGATGGCCTGTCTGACCTGACGGAAGGCATTGACATTAAGAACGGCAAAGACGTGCCTAAGAACCATCTCATTTGGTTCCCGCGCGATGGTCGTGGCATCAAAGGTCACGCAGACGAAACTGTTCCACTCACGTTAGTTGTTAAAGGCCCTTATACCATTCAATAATGGGATACCCCATAATCAGTCGAAGCAGCTGTTATCGCTTATACAAGCGGTAGCGGCTGCTTTTTTATTAGGTGCAGCACTTTTCCTAAATAATCACCGCATGTCATAATCTGCACATACTGACAATAGATTATACGCTTGAGGAGGCGCAGACCGAAGCACAATAAGGTCGTAAATCAAACTTTCGGAGGTGCTTCCCATTATGAGTCGCTCAAATAAAGTTATTGTGCCGCAATGCAAATCGGTCCTGAATCAAATGAAATATGAAATCGCCGCAGAATTCGGTCTGATGAGTGGCGGATATTCAGCAGGTAGCGCGGATACGGAATTTGCTGGAGAGCTTGGCGCAGTCCATGCTTCCGGTACGGGCAGCGTAAACTGGTCCACATTGTCCTCTCGCCAGGCGGGGTCCGTCGGAGGAGAAATTACCAAGAGGCTGGTCTCCCAGGCCGAACAGGTGCTGAATGGCGGTTTGACGCTCTAAAGCAAACGTTCGGATCACATATGGACCAGGAATGTCGCCCACAGGCATACGCCCGAATCACATATTTACTATGGTTGACAAGATCGGTGTCCATTGACACTAAGCGACATTTTCGGTATTATGACTTTTTAGAAGAAGAGTTGTCTAACAACCTTTTCCTTCGCGGAAAAGGTTCATTTTTTGTGTAAAACGTTTATCTTTATTAGATACTAAGGTTTGTAGGAGGTTGATAAGGATGTCGGTAAAAGGACGCCACTTATTCACATCAGAATCGGTAACAGAAGGCCATCCTGATAAAATATGCGATCAGATTTCTGATGCCGTACTTGATGCATTCCTCGCGGCTGACCCCAATGCGCGCGTAGCCTGTGAAGTTTCCGTCGCAACAGGACTCGTACTTGTTATCGGAGAGATTTCCAGCAAAGCGGATTTCATTGATATTTCATCGATTGCACGCAAAACAATTAAGGACATAGGTTACACGCGAGCGAAGTATGGCTTCGATTCGACCACATGCGCGGTTCTGACATCGCTTAACGAGCAGTCCGCGGATATTGCCCAGGGCGTTAACGCCGCGCTTGAATCGCGTGAAGGCAAAGATATGAGGCAGGAGAACGAAGATATCGGCGCAGGAGACCAAGGCCTGATGTTTGGCTTCGCGACCAATGAGACGCCTGAGCTTATGCCGCTGCCAATTGCGCTGTCGCACCGTGTTGCGCGTCGCCTGGCCGAAGTGCGCAAGAATGATACGCTGGGCTACCTTCGTCCGGATGGCAAGACGCAAGTAACGATCGAATACGTGGACGGCAAGCCCGTACGCGTCGATACCATCGTTGTCTCCACGCAGCATGCCGAGGAAATTACGTTGGAGCAGATCCAGCAGGATATTATGGAGCATGTGATCAAGCCGGTTGTACCTACGGAATGGCTGGATGAACAGACGAAATATTTCATCAACCCTACAGGCCGTTTTGTTATCGGTGGTCCTCAAGGCGACGCGGGTCTGACGGGCCGTAAAATTATTGTCGATACCTACGGCGGTTATGCGCGTCATGGCGGCGGCGCATTCTCCGGCAAGGATCCAACAAAGGTTGACCGTTCCGCGGCTTACGCAGCGCGTTACGTGGCTAAAAACATTGTTGCCGCGGGCCTGGCCGACAAATGCGAGATCCAGCTTGCTTACGCCATCGGCGTAGCGAAGCCGGTATCCATTAACGTCGACACTTACGGTACGGGTAAAGTATCGGAAGAAATTCTCGTTGATCTGATCGCGAAGAACTTTGATCTTCGTCCCGCAGGCATTATCAAAATGCTGGATCTTCGCCGCCCGATCTATGCGCAGACAGCTGCTTACGGTCACTTCGGCCGTACGGATGTCGATCTGCCATGGGAGCGCGTAGACAAAGCCGAGAAGCTGAAAGCCGATGCAGGCGTACCTGCATAAGAGATCAAGCAAGATGCAAGCGAGCAGTTCTTCTTCATTCCTTCATCATTGATCGCAACCTTAACGTCGTTGCTACCGTTATGTTCCATGACGGAGTACGGCGTTTTTTGTCGTTAACCTAAATTATTGGGGCGCAAAAGCCGACAAATAGGGTACGAGCGTAAAGCCTAAGGAGTGAATATTGATCATGAAAGTAACCCGCAAGCTGTCTATACTACTTGCAATTGCCTTGCTTCTGCAGATCGGCTTGCCTGCTGCAGGATGGACTCTGAACCAGAGCGCCGTGACGGCGGCACCAGCCGGACCGGTAATCGTTAGTTTATCGCCCGCCGATAATTTGACCGGAGTGCCGTTAGGCGCCAATCTGATCCTGACCTTCGACGAAGCCGTCCGGGCAGGGGCCTCGACCTCATACATATCTATATACAAATCGTCCAATAACAGCCTGGTGGAAACGATCAGCGCCACTTCCGGGCAAGTGAGCATCAGCTCCAATACGGTAACAATCAATCCAACGCTTGCCTCGACAAATTACAAGTTCGAGCTGAATACGGAATATTATGTGATGATTGATGCCGGAGCATTCCTCAACGTGTCGAACGGAGCAGCCTATTCGGGTATTCAGAACGCGACGCACTGGAACTTCCGCACCGTTGTGACGGAAGATACAGTGAGGCCGACATACGTATCTCGCACGCCGGAGGGCGGTACTCACGCCATTACGACCTCGCTCTCCATCACATTCAGTGAGCCGGTCTATGCCGCTTCGGGCAACATCGTCCTGAGTTCGACAGATGATATGCGATATATTCCGGTCACGGCAAGCAGCGTGACGGGCAGCGGCACCCATACGATCTCCATCATCCCGGACGGAGCTCTCATGCCAAGCACGACCTATACGGTTACGGTTGCAGGAGACAACTTCGAGGATGCATCCGGCAACACGTTTGCGGGCATGTCCTGGTCGTTCACGACAGCAGCGGCGCCTGTCAATCTGTCTTCTACGGACCCGTTCCAACCTGCCGACAACGCCATTCTGGTGCCGATCGACAGCAATCTTACGATTCGATTTGATCAGGCGGTACAAAGAAGCGCCGGCAAATCTATCGAGATCCGCCGAGTTAGTGACAATGCGGTCGTGGAAACGATTGCGGCTAACTCCTCGAGGGTGACGCTCAGCGAAGGCAACACCGTTGCGACGATCGATCCCGTTTCTAACTTCGCCTCAAGCACGGCTTATTATGTCATGATCGAGCCAGGCGCATTTACGAGACCAACGCCGAATACGTCGGATTGGTTCTACGGCATCTCCGCGGCGACAATCTGGAACTTTACGACAGGTTATGGCAACGACATTACGCCTCCAGGTCTCACCGGCGTTACGCCGACCTTCGGAGGCACAGCCAGCGGCACCAATACGCTGCTGACTTTAACCTTCAACGAAGAAGTATACCCGAATACGGGCAATATCGAAATTCGCCAGTATAACGGAGGGACGTTGTTCCGCTCCATCCCTATTACGTCGCCGCGCGTAACGGGCGGCGGTACAAAGCAGATTACGGTAGATCCGAACAAATATATTTCATCTTCCGATCCGGCGAAGTCGTTCGTCAACAACACCCGTTATTACGTCACGATAGGCAATCGCGCGATTAGAGACGGCGCAGGCAATTTCTACTCCGGCATCTCGAGCACAACGGGCTGGACCTTCACGGTTACGCAGGACGGCACGCGTCCGATGCTGAGCTCCTTGACGCCGGCGAATGGAGCTACTGCCGTTCCGGTCCAATCGCAATTCGCAGCCTTATTCGACAAGCCGGTCATGACCGGACCGGGAGCCATTACTTTCAATCCGGCGAGCTCGAGCGGCTCGGCCGCTTCCGTCACGGGATCTTTTAGCGTAGATCCCGCCAATAACAAAAGGATTTTGATAACGCCTAGCCAGCCCCTCTCGGCTAATACGAACTACTATGTCAATATCGAAGAGAATGCCGTGATGGATCTTGTCGGCAACTCTTTTGTCGGGATTCTCAATACGTATCAGTGGACGTTCCAGACGATAGGCGGAGACACGACGCCGCCGACGATCACGAGATCGGAAGTTGGCGGCTCCATCATTCGCTTGATCTACAATGAGCCGCTTAATGCGGACCTGAAGCCTTCGCCAGCGAGTTATTACGTCACAGTCGCCGGCGCTCCGCGCAACGTCACAGCCGTGAAGGTAGAGGGCAATATCGTCGCGCTGACGTTGGCAAGCTCCGTGGGCAGCAATCAGAAGGTAGTGCTGTCGTATACGAAGCCGGCTACCGGGCTAGTTCAAGATATGTCTGGCAACCAGGCGGCTACGATTACGAATCTGGAAGTGTCGAACGGCTCGACGGGCACCGTGCCTGTCGTCAGCAGCGGAACGGCCTATGGCAACACGGTCAATCTTAATTTTAGCGAGTCGCTGTTCTCGGTTAACACCTTTGCTTACACGCAGTTCACGGTTACGGTCGGCGGGGTCAGCTACAGTCCGACGGCGATCTGGCATAGCGGGAACATCATTCAGCTGACGGTCAACGCTTCCATAACGAGCAATCAGCCTGTATACGTATCCTACACTCCGAACAGCTATCCATTACTCGGCGTGTCAGGCAATACGGTGAGTGCGTTCAGCAATTATACGGTGAACGGAGGCAATACGGGCGGCGGTACCGTAGGAGATTATTTTGCGCCGACGGTTGTAAACATCACGGCTAACGGAACGTTGGTCTCCGTCAAATACAATGAACCGTTGAATTCCAGCACGGCGCCTGCCATTTACCAATTTAGCGTAACGGCCGACGGCAGCGCGAGAACGATCAGCAACGTCATTGTGGCAGGCGACACCGTTTACTTGACGTTGACTTCGGGCGTGGCTACAACGCAACAGATTCTGGTATCCTATATCGCGACCAATGCGACGTTAAAGGATTATTCCGGCAACTCCGCGGCTTCGTTTACGAATATTACCGCTAACAGCGGTACGGGGACGGGCACCGGACAGACAGGCGCGCTAAGGGGCGCCATTCTGAAAGGACGGACATTGACGTTAACCTTCAACGAGACGCTTAACCAGGTGTCTGTGCCTTCGAGCAGCACGTTCGTTGTTCGCATCAACAATCTCGTCAGAACGATCAGTACCGTGCAAGTAGCCGGATCAGCCGTTATTTTGACATTGTCCTCTCCGGCTAATGTTGGAGAATCGGCAACCGTCTCGTATCTGCCGACAGGCGTGGGACTCGTGACGCTCGGCGGCCAGTCCGTGGCCAGCTTTACGAATGCCAACGTCGCGAACCAGACGACGCTGCTGGATAATCTGACCGGCGATTATGAAGCATCGGACGGCGGAGGCATCGCGATCAAGTATACAGGCGCGACGACAACGGCCGACACTTCGCCGGCAGGCGTATCCGCAAGCCGCTATACCGTGAGCAACGACAAATTTATAGCGGCGGTGACGACAGCGCGCAATGCGGGCCTGACAAGTCCGCGAATCGTGTTTAAGGTACCGGACCACGAACGGGCCGGTATAGCGGCGATCAGCCTGATCGCGCTGGAGATGGCGAGCAAGCAAGGCGGAGACGTGACGTTCGGAGTGGAGCATAAGGGCGCCACTTACGAGGTACCGCTCAAGCTGCTGAACTTCGCCAAGCTGTCTTCTTCCGTAGGAGGCAACGGTGTATCCAGCCAACTGCTCATCACGATTGATCAGGGCGCTAATGACCAAACAGCTGCTTTGTCCAAAGCGCTGAACTCGTCCAAAGCCCAAATCGTTGAAGGTCCCGTTTATTATGAGACATTTGTAGTCAATGGTTCTACAAAGGTTGCTTTGACGGATTTCAGCGGTTATGTAGGAAGATCGCTAAAAACGACGGCCAACATCATTGAGAGCCAGTCTGCCGCCGTCTGGCTGGATCCGGTAACGGGTACGCTCTCCTACGTTCCGACGATATTCAAGGAGGAGAGCGGCGGGACCAGAGCCATTTTCAAACGCAAGGGCAACAGCTCTTACGCGCTCGTCAAGAATACGTCGAGCTTTAGCGATCTGAGCACGCATTGGGCGAAGGATACCGTGCAAATGATGGCTCGCAAATTTATTGTCGAAGGACATTCGACGACGAAATATGAGCCGGACAAATCGATCACGCGCGGCGAATTCGCCACTTATATCGCCAAAGGCCTCGGATTGACGGGGGATAGAACGGCGGCGGCCAAGTTCTCGGACGTGAACAAAGACACGGTGATGGGAGCGTATATCGGAGCTGCATCCGCAGCCGGCATCGTCAACGGAGTCAGCGCCTCGTCGTTTAAGCCGAACTCTCCTATAACTCGCCAGGATATGGCGACGATGATGATGCGCGCGGCGAAAGTGGCGGAATTAAACGTAACGCTGCCGGGCAGCGTGGATTCGTATCTACAGCCGTTCGGAGATCGGGGCAGCATCAGCTCTTACGCCAAGACTAATATGGCGCAAGCGATCTATCTCGGCATCATTAACGGCAAGTCGAGCACAAGGCTAAGTCCAACGACGAACGCTACCCGTGCCGAAGGCGCGGTCATGATTCAGCGTCTCCTTGAGAAAGCCGGCTTCCTCACACCGTAATTCAACCAGTAGGGCGGCAAGAATGGAATCCATCGATTCCGTTCTTGCCGTTTTTCTATAGAGAGGTGATTAACAATATTTTTCGATACATCTAGGGCGATAAGAGTCTTTTATGCAAATGGGCGTAACTTTTCTATTAAACTTGTAGTCTATTATAAGTAGACAACAGAGGATGGGAGAGTTGCAAAATATAATGGGCAAGTTGAAGCAAGGCAAACACGGTCGGATGAAGAGAAGAGGGCATTTAGGGACTAAAGTGATTATCGTGGCGATGAGCGGCATCCTCATTGCAGGACCGGTCGCGTCTATAGCGCCGGAGGGACTGGGGCAATGGCTGGCTCCTCATGTGAGCGCAGCGACGGCATCCCAGCTCAAGCTGAAGTCGCAATCGATCTTAACATCGGGCGCCAAGCGTCTGGATTATAGTTTTACTACAACAAGAAGCAATAAGAGCGTTAAGACAGACGTGCATGTGATCGAAGTCGATCTGTCGAATCCATATGTGTCGCTGGATACGATCAGCGGGAAGTCGGGAAGCGTCGGTCAGCGGAACAACATTCTCAATATGACCAAAGAAAGCGGAGCCATCGGCGGTATTAACGGCGATGTTTTCATCATGTCCAATAGCGAAGGCGCGCCGCTCGGGGCACAGGTGCAAAATGGCGTGCTGACTTCGACTCCTTCCAGATTGGGCGGCATGTACGCCTTCTCCCTTACGAAGGATCGCCAGCCCGTCATCGATTCGTATTCCTTTACGGGGACGGTTACGGCATCGAACGGGAATACGTTTAATCTGGAGGGAATCAACAAGTCCGCTTATTTTGGCGAGACGGACGGGATTACATACAGCCATTCCAACATGATTTATATCTATACAAGCGCATGGGGCGGCGCGGAGCGTCCGATGAATTCCGCGACCAAACCGACGGAAGCGCTGGTCATTGACGGAATCGTAACGGAAATTTCCGTTGAGACGGCCATAAAGACCGCCATTCCGGAGAATGGCTATATTCTTCGCGCCGGTCAAGGCGATGCTGCCAAATTCATAAGAGAGAATCTCAAGGTAGGCGAAGCCGTAACGGCGGATTACGCCCTGAGGTCGAAAACGAAAGGCGTCAATGTTGATCCGGCGTCATTCTCCATGCTGATCGGCGGACATACTCTGCTGGTAGACAATGGAGCCGCTTCGGCGTTCTCGCGCGACATTGCAGGCGTCAGTGGCAATTCTTATACATCGAGATCCGGCATCGGCTACTCCAAGGACGGCACGAAGGTTTATTTGATTACGGCGGAGAAGTCGGGAAGCAACACGGGACTCAGTCTGAAGGAGCTTCAGCAAGTGATGGTACAGCTCGGCGTGTACAAAGGGCTGAATCTCGACGGCGGCGGCTCCACGACGATGACGGAGCGTCCGCTGGGCAGCACTTCCGTACAACTCGCCCACTCTACCCAGGAGAGCTCGCAGCGTGCGGTTTCCAATGGAATAGGCGTCTTTACGAACGCGCCGCAAGGTAGTCTTAAGGGCATGATGGTCAGGGGCTCTAACGTGATGCTGCTTGGCCAAAAAGTGACGTATGGAGTAAGCGCCTACGATACGTATTACAACCCGATGAGCGTTGATGCATCCGCGCAAACCTGGACTTCGTCCGCAGCCGTAGGTACGTTTAGCGGCAATGTGTTTACCGCGACGAAGATCGGCAAGACGCAGCTCACGGTCAAGTCGGGCGATGTGACGGCCAACTATGATGTCGAGGTTATCGGACAGGAGCAGATCGCTTCGATGAAGATCAACGCTTCCGCAGGCATGTTGTCGCCAGGCTCGACGCTTCAGGTGCCGATCACGGTCAAGCTGAAGAATGGCAGCACCTATAATCTGACAGGAGACTCGTTCGTTTGGGAATTCGTCGGCTTCGATGGCGAATACAAAAATGGAGCGATCTCGGTCGGTGAATTAAAGAAGGATGCGACGACAGGTTATGCGATTGCCCGTTACGACGGATATGGCACGACGGTTCCTTTCGTAAAAGGCGAGCAAGCGTCGGTTATTGAAGACTTCGAGACGGCCCGCTATGCCATTACTTCTCAGGTTACGCCGCCTGAAACAACGAAGGGTACGGTTAAGATCGTGACCGATCTGCCTGAGCAGAAGAGCGGCAAAGCGCTGCAAATCGGGTATGATTTTACGCAAGGAACGGGTACAAGGGCCTCCTATGCGGTGCTTGGCAACGGACTGACATTATCCGGTACGCCGTCTTCATTGACGATGGACGTTTATAGCGATACGAGCAATAACTGGGTGCGTGCCGAAATCGTAGACGCGGCGGGCAAGACGCATCTGCTCGATGTTGCCAAGGAATTAAACTGGACGGG
>Ga0160445_100410_pt1 | contig 23354 bp, 16 predicted proteins | sample HID1972M_E1MG_FD_108215 | JGI IMG/M metagenome (GOLD analysis project Ga0160445, IMG submission 108215) | Enriched pill bug-associated microbial communities from UW Madison campus, WI, USA - HID1972M_E1 MG | ecosystem: Host-associated > Arthropoda: Insects > Digestive system > Unclassified ... | reverse complement strand
TATAGTCTAACGCGCAGTTTATTTAAACTAAATTCTTATTCCCTTGGCAAATAAAGATATTCGTAACGAAAGAGTAAATTTTGCTACCAGCAAAAAGGTTATTGATTACCCTGATTTTCTGGACGTGCAACTTCAGTCTTTTATGGAGTTTTTTCAACTAGAAACCACTTCTGATAACCGCCACCAGGAAGGGCTGTTCAAAGTGTTTTCTGAAAACTTCCCAATTTCCGATTCAAGAAATATATTTGTTCTTGAATTTCTAGATTATTTTATTGATCCGCCACGTTATGATATTCAAGAATGTATTGAGCGAGGCTTGACTTACAGCGTTCCGCTAAAGGCAAAACTTCGTTTATCTTGTAATGATGAAGAACACGAAGATTTTGAAACAATTGTTCAGGATGTTTATTTAGGAACTATTCCTTATATGACGCCTAAAGGGACATTTGTTATCAATGGTGCAGAACGTGTTATTGTTTCGCAACTTCATCGATCGCCAGGTGTATTTTTTGGTCAGAGCCGTCATACGAATGGCACTAAATTATATTCTGCCCGTGTTATCCCTTTTAAAGGTTCATGGATTGAATTTGCAACTGACGTTAATAACGTGATGTATGCATATATTGATCGTAAAAAGAAATTCCCTGTTACTACCTTGCTTCGTGCAATTGGTTATGATTCAGATAAAGATATTCTTGAATTGTTTGAATTAGCTGATGAAGTAAAAGTTAGTAAATCAGGTCTGAAAAAATTATTAGGAAGAAAATTAGCTGCTCGTGTTCTTAAAAAATGGGTAGAAGATTTTGTAGATGAAGATACAGGTGAGGTTGTATCAATTGATCGTAATGAAATTATTCTAGAGCGTGAAACGATACTAGAAGATGATCATATTGACATGATTATTGACTCAGGTGCTAAGACTATCATCTTATCGAAAGATGATGCGGCTAGTAATGCTGATTACTCAATTATCTATAATACTTTACAAAAAGATACTTCTAACTCAGAAAAGGAAGCAGTAGAACATATATATCGTCAACTGCGTAATGCAGAACCACCTGATGAAGAAACAGCTCGTGGAATTATTGATCGTTTATTCTTCTCAGATAAGCGTTATGATTTGGGTGATGTTGGTCGTTACAGGATTAACCGTAAACTGAAACTTGACACTCCTGATGAGACTAAGGTTCTTACAAAACAGGATATTATAGCAATTGTAAAATATCTGATAAACCTTATCAATTCAAAAGCTGAGGTCGATGATATTGATCATTTATCAAATCGTCGTGTACGTACTGTTGGAGAGCAATTATATGCACAGTTTGGTGTAGGATTGTCAAGAATGGCCCGTACTATTCGTGAGCGTATGAATATACGTGATAATGAAGTGTTTACTCCAACTGATTTAATTAATGCACGTACTTTATCGTCCGTAATTAATTCTTTCTTTGGTACTAATCAATTGTCTCAATTTATGGATCAGACCAATCCGTTGGCTGAAATTACACATAAACGTAGACTTTCAGCATTAGGACCAGGTGGTTTGTCTCGTGAAAGAGCAGGATTTGAAGTACGTGACGTTCATTATACTCATTATGGACGTTTATGTACTATTGAAACACCGGAAGGACCAAATATTGGTTTGATTTCATCTCTTTGTGTACATGCGAAAATTAATAATTTAGGATTTATTGAAACACCATACCGTAAAGTTAAAGACGGAAGGGTGGTTGTAGAAGAGCCTGTTATTTATCTTTCTGCGGAAGATGAGGATGGTAAAACTATTGCTCAAGCAAATGCAGAATATGATGAAAAAGGTAACTTTATTACTTCTCGCGTAAAAGCTCGATATGAAGGAGATTTTCCGATTATTGAACCGGATCGATTAGATTTAATGGATATTGCTCCGAATCAAATCACATCTATTGCTGCATCCTTGATTCCTTTCTTGGAACATGATGATGCTAACCGTGCATTGATGGGTTCGAATATGCAACGTCAAGCTGTTCCTTTATTACGTCCTGAAGCTCCAATTGTTGGAACTGGATTAGAGGGCAGAGTCGCAAAAGATTCTCGTACACTTATAAATGCTGAAGGAGAAGGTATTGTTGAGTATGTAGATGCTAATGAGATCAAGATTCGTTATAACAGATCAGAAGATCAAAAGCTAGTTTCTTTTGATGATGACGTTAAAACATACAGATTAATTAAATTCAAGAAAACCAATCAGAGTACTTGTATTAACTTAAAGCCAATCGTTAAAAAAGGTGAAAAAGTTACAAAAGGACAAGTTCTTTGTGAAGGTTATGCTACTCAAAATGGCGAATTAGCTTTAGGTCGCAATCTAAAAGTTGCATTCATGCCTTGGCAAGGATATAACTTTGAGGATGCAATTGTAATTTCTGAGCGTGTTGTTAGTCAGGATATTTTTACTTCTCTTCATATTGATCAATTCGAACTTGAAGTTCGTGATACAAAACGTGGAGAAGAGGAATTAACACCAGATATTCCGAACGTTTCCGAAGAAGCCACTAAAGACCTGGATGAGAATGGGATTATTCGTATAGGAGCAGAGGTTAAGGATGGTGATATTTTAATTGGAAAAATCACTCCTAAAGGAGAGTCTGACCCTTCACCAGAAGAAAAGCTTTTACGTGCTATATTCGGTGACAAAGCGGGAGATGTTAAAGATGCATCTTTAAAAACACCTCCTTCAATTCAAGGAGTTGTGATTGATACTAAATTATTCTCTCGTTCAAAGAAAACTACGAAAGCAGAAGAAAAAGCAGCGCTTGAAGAACTTGATAATCGTTTTAATAAAGCGGTTAAAGTTCTCAAAGAAAGATTAGTTGATAAACTCTTCAATATTGTGAATGGTAAAACCTCTCAAGGTATATACAATGTTTACAAAGAATTGTTATTTGCTAAAGGTGCTAAGTTCACTCAGAAAATCCTTGCTGATTTAGATTATGCGAATATTAATCCAACAAAATGGACTACTGACGAGGATAAGAACGAGCTTATAAAACAAACATTGCACTTCTATAACATCAAACTTAATGAAGAACTAGGAGCGTACAAACGTGATAAGTTTGCAATCAGCGTTGGGGATGAGCTTCCTTCAGGTATCGTTCAAATGGCAAAAGTTTATATTGCTAAAAAGCGTAAGCTTAAAGTTGGTGATAAAATGGCCGGTCGACATGGTAATAAAGGTATAGTTGCGCGTATTGTACGTGACGAAGATATGCCTTTCTTGGAGGATGGGACGCCGGTTGATATCGTTTTAAATCCACTGGGAGTGCCATCACGGATGAATCTTGGACAAATCTATGAAACTGTTTTAGGTTGGGCCGGTCAAAAACTGGGAGTGAATTTTGCAACTCCTATTTTTGATGGAGCCACTACAGAGGAGGTTGAAGGATGGATTGACAAAGCTGAGCTTCCTACTTCTGGTAGAACGTATTTATACGATGGTTTAACAGGTGATCGTTTTGACCAGCCAACTACAGTTGGTGTTATTTATATGTTGAAGCTTGGTCACATGGTAGATGATAAAATGCACGCACGTTCTATTGGACCATACTCACTTATTACACAACAGCCTTTAGGTGGTAAAGCACAATTTGGTGGTCAAAGGTTTGGTGAGATGGAAGTGTGGGCACTTGAAGCATTTGGTGCGGCTAATATTTTACAAGAAATTTTAACCGTGAAATCAGATGACGTTGTAGGAAGAGCCAAAACTTATGAAGCAATTGTAAAAGGCGACAACTTACCAACTCCATCAGTTCCTGAATCATTCAATGTATTAGTACATGAATTAAGAGGTTTAGGTTTAGATATCACATTAGATTAGTACCCTTAAAAAAGAGCTATGTCTTACAAAAAAGATAGTAAAATTAAAAGTAATTTCACTTCGATAACCATTAGTTTATCATCACCGGAGGTGATTTTAGAACGATCAAGTGGTGAAGTTTTGAAGCCCGAAACAATTAATTATCGGACTTATAAACCAGAACGTGATGGCTTATTCTGCGAACGGATCTTTGGTCCGGTTAAAGATTATGAATGTCACTGTGGAAAATATAAACGCATTCGATATAAAGGAATCGTTTGTGACCGTTGTGGGGTAGAGGTTACGGAGAAGAAGGTTCGTCGTGAACGTATGGGTCATATCAACTTAGTTGTACCTGTTGCTCATATCTGGTATTTCCGTTCTTTACCTAACAAAATAGGTTATCTACTTGGGCTTCCTACTAAGAAGCTGGACATGATAATCTACTACGAACGTTATGTAGTAATTCAAGCCGGTATCAAAGAAGAGGATGGAATTAATTACATGGATTTCCTTACGGAAGAAGAGTATCTTGATATTTTAGATACCCTTCCTAAAGAAAACCAGTATTTGGATGATAAAGATCCTCAGAAGTTTGTTGCTAAAATGGGCGCAGAAGCTCTTGAAGAATTACTTAAGCGTTTAGATCTTGATGAACTTTCTTATAATCTTCGTCATCAAGCTGCAAATGAAACTTCTCAACAACGTAAAACTGAAGCATTAAAACGCTTACAAGTTGTAGAAGCTTTCCGTGGTTCTAGAGACCGTATTGAAAATCGTCCAGAGTGGATGATTGTAAAGATTGTTCCTATTATTCCACCAGAACTTCGTCCATTGGTACCTTTGGATGGAGGACGTTTTGCAACATCTGATCTAAATGATTTATACCGTCGTGTAATTATTCGTAACAATCGTTTGAAGAGGCTATTGGAGATTAAAGCTCCTGAAGTTATTCTTCGTAATGAGAAACGAATGTTGCAAGAAGCAGTTGATTCTTTATTTGATAATTCACGTAAAGTTAATGCTGTTAAAACCGAAGGTAACCGTGCTTTAAAATCACTTTCAGACATCCTTAAAGGAAAGCAAGGTCGTTTCCGTCAAAACTTATTGGGTAAACGTGTTGATTATTCTGCTCGTTCAGTAATTGTTGTAGGACCGAATTTGAAACTACATGAATGTGGTTTGCCTAAAGATATGGCAGCAGAACTTTATAAACCGTTTATCATTCGTAAGATGATTGAGCGGGGTATAGTAAAAACTGTAAAGTCTGCTAAAAAGATTGTTGATCGTAAAGATCCGGTTGTATGGGATATTCTAGAAAATGTTCTTAAAGGACATCCTGTATTACTGAATAGAGCACCTACACTTCACAGATTAGGTATACAGGCATTTCAACCAAAGTTGGTTGAAGGTAAAGCTATCCAATTGCATCCTCTAGTTTGTACATCTTTTAACGCGGATTTTGATGGTGACCAAATGGCTGTACATTTACCGTTAGGAAATGCTGCAATACTTGAAGCTCAAATATTAATGCTGGCTTCACATAACATTCTGAACCCTGCAAATGGTACGCCTATAACAGTTCCTTCGCAGGATATGGTTTTAGGTTTATACTATATTACAAAAGGTAGAAAATCTGATGAGTCTCGTATAGTGAAGGGGCAAGGAATGACATTCTATTCGTCAGAAGAAGTAATGATTGCATATAATGAACGAAGAGTTGATTTACATGCATTTATTAAAGTAAAAGCAAATGTTAAGAATGAGGATGATGTAATTGAGAATAAAATTATTGAAACCACAGTCGGTCGTGTTTTATTTAATGAAAAAGTACCTGTAGAATTAGGATATATTAATGAACTATTAACCAAGAAGTCACTTCGTGATATCATTGGTAAAGTTGTTAAAATATCAGGTATGGCTCGTGCTGCTGATTTCTTAGATGATATCAAACAACTTGGTTTCCAAATGGCTTTCCGAGGTGGACTATCCTTTAATCTTCAAGATTTAAATATTCCTGATGCTAAGGCTGAATTGATAGATTTAGCTACTAAGGAAGTTGATGAAGTAATGAATAACTATAACATGGGTTTCATTACGAACAACGAACGTTACAACCAAATTATTGATATTTGGACACGTATCAACAATCGTCTTACCGCTTCAGTGATGAAGATTTTATCGGAAGACAATCAAGGATTCAATTCAGTATATATGATGTTGGATTCAGGTGCCCGTGGTTCTAAAGAACAGATTCGTCAGCTATGTGGAATGCGTGGTTTAATGGCTAAACCTCAGAAATCAGGTGCATCAGGTGGAGAAATTATTGAGAACCCTATTCTTTCTAACTTTAAAGAAGGATTATCCGTATTAGAGTATTTTATATCTACTCACGGTGCTCGTAAAGGTTTGGCGGATACTGCATTAAAAACAGCGGATGCTGGGTACTTGACTCGTCGTTTACATGACGTTGCACAGGATATGATTGTTACCGAGCAGGATTGTGGAACTTTAAGAGGAATTTATACTACTGCATTAAAAGATAATGAAGATATAGTTGAACCATTATATGATCGTATATTAGGTAGAACCGCACTTCATGATGTTTATGATCCAGCAACAAATGAATTATTAGTTAAAGCAGATCAAGATATTAATGAAGAGGTAGCTTATAAGATTGAACGCTCATCTGTTGAGGGTTTAGAAATACGTTCAGTTCTAACTTGTGAAAGCAAGAGAGGTGTATGCGGACTTTGTTATGGAAGAAACCTAGCAAGCGGTAAACCTGTTAAAATGGGAGAGGCTGTTGGTGTAATTGCTGCTCAGTCAATTGGAGAGCCAGGAACGCAGCTTACTTTACGTACATTCCACGTTGGGGGAACTGCATCTAATATTGCAGCAGAATCTCAGATTGTAGCTAAATTTAATGGACGTATTGAATTTGAAAACGTTCGTTTTGTAGATCGTGAGAATAGTGCACAAGAAAAGCAACACGTTGTTTTAGGACGTTCCGGTGAGTTCAGAATTGTAGATACAGATACCAATAAAGTCGTAATGACGAATAATATTCCTTACGGATCATTCTTGTTTGTTAACGATGGTGATATCTTAAAACGTGGTGATCTTATTTGTTCATGGGATCCTTACAATGCAGTAATTATATCAGAATTTGCAGGTAAAGTAGAGTTCGATGCAATTATTGAAGGGGTAACTTTCCGTGAAGAGTCAGATGATCAGACCGGTCACCGTGAAAAAGTAATTATTGAAACACGTGATAAAACTAAAAATCCATCTATTAGGATTTTAGATAAAAATGGTGAAGTAATTCGTAATTATAACATTCCGGTTGGAGCTCACATTTCAATAAGCGATAAAGAGAATGCGAAAGTAGGTGCAATTATTGCTAAGATTCCTCGTTCTACAGGTAAAACTCGAGATATTACAGGTGGTTTACCACGTGTAACTGAGTTGTTCGAAGCAAGGAACCCATCAAATCCAGCAGTTGTTACTGAAATTGATGGAGTTGTAACTCTTGGAGGAGTTAAACGTGCTAATCGTGAAATTTCTATTGAATCCAGAGATGGTCAGATCAAGAAATATCTTGTTCCTTTATCAAAGCATATCCTAGTACAGGATAATGACTTTGTAAAAGCTGGAATGCCATTATCAGATGGTTCAATTTCTCCTGCTAACATCCTGAAAATTAAAGGACCTGCAGCAGTTCAAGAATACCTGGTTAATGGTATTCAAGAGGTTTATCGTCTTCAAGGTGTAAAAATAAATGACAAACACTTCGAAACGATAGTACATCAAATGATGCAAAAGGTTCATATTGAAGATCCGGGAGATTCTATTTTCTTAGAGAAAGATAATGTTAGCAAGTGGGATTTCATTGAAGAAACTAACGACATGTTCGATAAGAAAGTTGTCGTTGATCCAGGAGATTCGAATGAGTTGAAGGCTGGTCAAATCGTTTCATCACGTAAATTACGCGAAGAAAATTCAAGCTTGAAACGCCGTGATTTGAAACTAGTTGAAGTGCGTGATGCCATTTCGGCAACTTCGAGTCCTATTTTACAAGGTATAACTCGAGCTTCTTTAGGAACTAAATCGTTTATCTCTGCAGCTTCCTTCCAGGAAACTACGAAAGTGTTAAATGAGGCCGCTATCCATGCTAAACAAGATAATTTGTTAGGATTAAAAGAAAACGTAATCGTTGGACATTTAATTCCTTCAGGTACAGGTCTTCGTAAGTATGATAGAATGATCGTGGGTTCAAAAGAAGAGTTTGAAAAACTCTTGGCATCGAAATATGATCAATAATAATAAAATAAAATAATTTAAAAGCCTGTTCAAATTTCTGAACAGGCTTTTTTTGTCGATATTTATTTAAAAATCTGACTTATGAATGAACAAGAAAAAACTCAAGAATTAAATATTGAACTCTCCGAAGAAGTTGCTGAAGGGACATATTCTAATCTAGCTATTATTACACATTCAAATACTGAATTTGTGTTGGATTTCATCAGAGTAATGCCCGGAATTCCAAAAGCTAAAGTAAAATCGAGAATTATTTTGACTCCCGAACATGCAAAACGCTTAATGAAAGCATTGGAAGATAACATTGAGAAATTTGAAAGTGTCCATGGCAAAATTAATACGCATGATGGACAAGCATTTCCAATGAATTTTGGAGGACCAACTGCAGAAGCTTAAGCGTTTTCGATTGAAGAACAAAACAAGCAATCAATTGTTCTTTCCTAAAATAAAACATCATTTTAAAGGAAATTGGTTCTTATTGTTTAACTGAAATTTATGAAAAAGTTAATACTAATGTTATTTCTTTGTTCTCCAGCTTTGCTGTTTGCACAAGGTTTTCAAGTCAATTTGCAAGGTGTAAAGCAGTCTGGTATGACAGGAGCAGGGTCGGCACTTATTCTAGATGAATCGACTGTGTTTTTTAATCCGGGTGCTATGAGTTTTGTGGAGTATAATTCAGTAAGTGCCGGTATGAATGCTGCAATGTTTCGACCAACTTTCACACAAACGGGAAGTGATAATAAGGAACATGTAAAAAAGAAGATTGCTACACCTTTCAATGCTTATGCCATCTGGGGTCCTGATCAAGCGAAATGGAAAGTAGGATTGGGTATTTATACACCTTTTGGAGGTTTGATTGAGTGGGATAAGTCTTGGTCTGGCAAATATAGTTTGACATCTATAGATTTAAAAGCTATCTATTTTCAACCTACATTTAGCTATCGGATTACTGATAATCTTGGAATAGGTCTTGGGCTTATTTATAATTATGGTGAAGTTGATTTACAGCAAGCTCTTCCCTTTACTCTTAGTGATGGAAGTGACGCAAATGCTCGTCTAACAGGTACAGGAAAAGGCTATGGCTGGAATGCTGGTTTGTATTATAGAACGCAGGATGGTATATCTATTGCCTTGGTACATCATTCGAAGGTAGTAACGAAGTTAACAGGCGGAGATGCTGTGTTTAATGTCCCTGATACTTATAGACCTGCTTTTCCTGAAGGAAATACCTTTGATTCAGAAATACCTTTGCCCTCAACCACCACATTAGGAATAGGTATTCCTGTTAATGAAAGAACTTCAATAGCCATTGATGGCAGCTTTGTTAACTGGAAAGTATATAAAGAACTTGTTTTTGATTATTCCACTAATACTCCTGTATTACAAGATACTCGTTCTGAAAGAAACTATGGAAATGGTGGTTCAATAAAATTAGGTGTTCAGCATCGCACGACTGATAAATTGACTATAAGAGCAGGAACCGGTTATGTTTTTACACCAGTGAAGGACGGGTATGTAACTCCAGATGCTCCAGATGCTAATGCTCTACTTTTTAGTGCTGGATTAGGTTATGAAGTGAACCGTAAATGGGAAATAAACGCCAATGTTATATATGGTGATCTTCAATCAAGAACTGACACTAATTTAGAGACTGGTTTATCTGGGACATATAAAATGCATGCTTTTGCTCCGGGAATTTCTATTGGATATAAATGGTAAGTTAATTACGAGAATTATTTTTTAGCTTTAATTCTATATAATCAGAAATAGCTTTTGAATCGTTGGGTTCAAACCATGCGGTGTTTTCGTCTTTCTTAAACCAGGTAAGCTGCCGTTTTGCGTACCTCCTGGTGTTTTGCTTTATTTTTTCAATAGCTTCTTCTAAGCTGGATTTATTTTCTAGGTGATCAAATATTTCAGTATAGCCAACGGATAGCAAAGGAGTCTTATCTCGATAGGGATAAAGTTCTTTTACTTCATTAAGGAGACCTTGTTCTATCATTAAATCTACCCGATGATTAATGCGGTTGTATAGATCCTCGCGATTTGTATTTAAGCCAAGGCTTATTATATTAAATTTACGTAGTCCAGCTTCCTTTTTTCGCCATATTGAAAATGGTATTTGCGTAGTTTCGAAGACTTCTAATGCCCTGATAATACGTTGTGGATTATTGATATCAACTTCTTTATAATAAGTGGTGTCAACCCTTTTTAATAGATCTTGCAAAGGGAAGATACCATCTTCATGAAGTATTCTAACCAGGTTTTCACGAATTCCTGGTGCAGGCTTTGGTAAATTATCTAATCCTTTGCATACTGCATTAACAAATAGCCCCGACCCTCCAACCAATATTAAAGTATCGTTGGTCTCAAATAAATTGTGGATACACTTTAAGGCATCACGTTCGTAGTCACCTACTGAATAATTGTCATGGATACTGTGTGAATTGACAAAGTGATGTGGTACGCTTTGAAGTTCCTTTAAATTAGGTTTTGCTGTCCCGATGTTCATTTCTCGATAAAACTGCCGAGAGTCTGCAGAAATCACATCAGTTTTATATCTTTTGGCTAATTCTATGGCTAAAGCAGTTTTGCCTATGCCGGTAGGGCCGACTATACAAATAAGGTTTTTTGATGATAAATCAGTCATTAAAAATCATCGTCACCGCCAGATGGTTCTGAGAATTCATCGGTCTCAGTTTCTTCGTCATCCAAAAGGTCAACATCCTCCTCCTCTGTGTCATATGCCATGTCATTTAAGAAATCGAATTCGTTCTTTACGTCATCGTCTGATCCTAAATGTGCTTCGTGAAGACCTCCTGTACTAGTGATTACTTTAGGAGCTTTTCCAATACTTTTAAATAGGAAGGGATATTGTTTACCTTCTTCCTCTTCCAAGAGGATCTTGATTAATTGAACATGGAAGTCAAAAGGTCGTTCAAAGTTATAAGTGTAGTAGAATTTTTGATGAGGATCATCTATATATTTATTTAGCCGAGTATTATCCATTAATAGAACACCCTTGCGTATCTTCATTTCAGAAGGCAAATACGTAAATTCTTCACCCTTCTTCCATTGATCATTACTAATGAAGAATGAAGAAGGATACTCTGGATCAAAACCAACTGATTCCAGAATAGCTCGATGTAAATCAAGAAAAGAATGCTTAGATAGCACCTCAATTTCACGAATTACTTCATCATAATCTTCAAATGTAACTCTAAATCTATAAATTGCCATGATCAATGAAATTTTATGCGAAGATGTTTAAAATTAAATGATTTTATAAATTTTTTCAAAAAATATTTAGTTCTGTTTGTTTGAGTTCTTTGCCTCCAAGCCCAATGATTTAGCTGTTTTAATCATGAACTCCATCGCATCCTGCTTATTATTATTAATGTCTCCATCTAAGATAGCTTCACGTATGGCATTTTTTATGATGCCTACTTTTCGTCCAGGCTTAATATTGAAAAACTTCATAATATCTTCTCCATCAATTGGAGGTTGCCAATTTCTTATTTGATCGCGCTCTTCAACATCTTTGAGCTTTTGTTGAACTTGTTCAAAGTTCTCACGATATTTCTTGCGTTTATATTTATTCTTTGTAGTTACGTCAGCATGACAAAGAATCATTAAACTATCAATATCATCGCCAGCTTCAAAAAGTAATCTCCTTACTGCAGAGTCGGTAACAACATCTTGCGCTAAAACAATTGGACGCAAATGAAGTAAAACCAATTTTTGCACGAACTTCATTTTTTCATTTAAAGGAAGCTTTAATTCTGCGAAAAGTTTTGGAACCATTTTAGCCCCTCGGTCTTCATGCCCATGAAATGTCCATCCTTGTGTTTCATCAAAACGCTTGGTTAAAGGTTTTGCTATATCATGCATAATAGCAGCCCATCTTAACCAAACATCCTTACTTTCTTTTGCAACATTATCTAATACTTCCAATGTATGGTAAAAATTATCCTTATGACTTTTTCCATTGATGGATTCTACCCCGTATAAATTAACCATTGCCGGAAAAATAATTTCGAGAAGCCCTGTATTAAATAAATGTTCAAATCCCACAGAAGGTTTTTTCGAACCTACAATTTTTTGTAATTCATCTATTATTCTTTCTTGAGATACAATCTTAATACGTTCCTTGTTTGTTCGAATCGCATTTAATGCTTCTTCCTCAATATCGAATTGCAGTTGAGATGAGAAACGAATGGCTCTCATCATACGTAGAGGATCATCAGAGAAAGTTTCTTTTGGATTTAATGGTGTACGAATAAGCTTATGCTTGATGTCTTCTATGCCATTAAATGGATCCAAGAGCTCTCCATAGTTTTCTTTATTTAACCCTAGGGCCATTGCATTAATGGTAAAGTCACGACGGAGCTGATCATCCTTTAAAGTGCCATTTTCTACAATAGGTTTACGAGAGTCTGATCGGTATGATTCTTTTCTGGCACCAACGAACTCAATATCCATATTATCGTAATGCAACATGGCAGTCCCAAAGTTCTTAAATACAGAAACTTTTAATTTCAAAGTTTCGGCAACCTTCTCTGCAAAAGCTATTCCGCTGCCAATAACTAGAATATCAATATCATTCTTGAAGTCCCGCTTCATAAACAGATCCCGAACGAAACCTCCTATAACGTAAACCTCAACTCCACTGGTATCCGCTAAATTGCCAAGAGTCTTAAAGATAGGATGTTGTAATTGTTCATTCATATGGGAAATTGTATACCTGGCTTAAAAAAGCATATTGGCCACAAAAGTACAAAATAGCTATCACAAAATAATAAGGAGAGCTATTACTGTCTTCTCTGTAAAAATGTTCGTCTTGTTATTTACTATTTTCGAATTAAATCGAATTGTCCAGAAGGTCCAAGTTTAATAATTGTTGAAGCAGAATTCTCTTGTTGATCTTCCTGTTGATAACTTACAACATAATCTACTCCATTAATTATCACTTCTTCTATCTCGCTGAAGTTTTTTGGTGATGGATGGTTTGTTAAATTGGCAGATGTAGAGACGATAGGTTTCTTAAAACGATGTATTAATTCTTTACAAAAGTCATGCTTCACAATCCGAATACCAATAGTTTCATCTGCTGGAATTAAATTTGGACTGAGATTCTTGGCACCCGAGTAAATAATTGTTAAAGGCTTATCAGAATATTCAATTAACTCATAAGCAACGTCGGGAATCTCACGTACATAGCTGCTTAATTTATTGTCATTATCTAATAATATAATTAAACTTTTTTCCTTAGTACGTCCTTTCAGTTGATTTACTTTTTCTACTGCTTCTGCATTGGTGGCATCGCAACCGATACCCCATATTGTATCGGTTGGATATAATATTATTCCACCTTTCCTCAATACATCAAGAGCCTGCTCTAAATCTTTTTTGAATATATAAAAATTGGTATCCATTATATAGCGACGTTGTGTTCTCTTAGAGCATCGTTTAACGAAGTCTTTTTGTCGGTCGACTCTTTTCGCTTACCAATTATTAATGCACATGGAACTTGGTATTCACCTGCTGGATATTGCTTCGTATAAGAACCTGGAATCACTACAGAACGAGCAGGAACGAAGGATTTATATTCTACAGCTTGATCTCCGGTTACATCAATAATTTTAGTCGAAGCTGTCAAAACAACATTGGCCCCTAATACAGCTTCTGTTTCAACATGCACCCCTTCTACTACAATACAGCGGGAACCAATAAAGCAATTATCTTCAATGATCACTGGCGCGGCCTGTATAGGTTCTAAAACACCTCCTATACCAACGCCTCCGCTTAGGTGGACATTCTTACCTATCTGTGCACATGATCCTACAGTAGCCCAGGTGTCTACCATCGTACCTTCGTCAACATAAGCTCCAATATTAACATAAGAAGGCATTAAGATCACTCCCTTTCCTAGAAATGAACCGTAGCGAGCCAGGCCGTGGGGAACTACCCGGACACCCAATTCTTTATAATTGGTTTTTAGTTTCATTTTATCATGAAAAACAAAAGGACCAACTTCTATTACCTTCATTTTCCGAATAGGGAAATATAAAATCACAGCTTTCTTTATCCATTCATTTACATGCCAACGGTTGCCAATAGGTTCGGCAACACGTAATTCTCCTCTATCTAAATTTAGAATAATTGTTTCAATAGCGTCTTGATATTCTTTATATTCTAATAGTTGACGATCTTCCCACGCATCTTCGATTAATTTTTTTAATTCTATGGCCATTGTGATGTTTATTTTGGACGAAATATTGAAACGAAAATAGATATTTTTCAATAAAAAAGAATCAATAAGCTACAAAAATAAGTTAAAGGGTACGAATTGCGCAGATGATATAAGTATTAATATATTTGTTGAGCAGTTAATCCGTGACACAGGCTTGAACTATTAAGTAGGTACTCCTGTATTTTTTAATTATTTATTTTAAACCCTTATAAAAAATCACTTATGAAAATTTTAAAAGTATCTACAGTTCTTCTCTTTATTTTATGTGCTTCGTTTATAGTAAAAGCACAAAGTCAGGATGAAATCGTGAAAGATTGGGAGCGCGCAAAGGCTTACACAAAGGAATATTTGGATGCAATGCCAGAATCAGGATATAGTTTGAAACCTACACCTGAAATGCGTTCATTTGCAGAACAAATGCTGCATTTAACAGATGCGAATTACAGCTTTGCTTCCGCGGCAACTGGTGAGAATGTCCCTGCTGATAGGGTAGGATTAGAAAAAACAGCTGATAAATCAAAAGAGAACGTTACAAAATTGGTTTTAGCCGGATACGATTTTGTCATCAGTAGTATCAAGAAAACGACACCTGAAAAGCTAAATGAGAACGTAAAACTATTTGGCAATTTTGAAATGACAAGTGGTACCGCACTAGATAAATGTTTTGAACATCAAACTCATCACCGCGGACAGACAACAGTTTATCTAAGATTGGCTGGAGCAACACCACCACAAGAAAAACTATTTTAAGTTATAAACAAAGGTACCGCACCATAAAGAATTTCATATTTTTGTGTATGGCGCAAGAATTGGAGAAATTACGTATCGATAAGTATTTATGGGCAATACGGCTGTTTAAAACCAGGAGTTTAGCAACCGATGCTTGTAATGCAGGTAAGGTGAAATTAAACGGACAAAATATTAAGCCTTCTTATTCAGTAAAAGTTGGGGAAACTTTCCAAGTTCAAAAAGGTATTGAACGAAAGACTATTAAAGTAATTGCTTTATTGAAACAGCGGGTAGATGCTAAAACAGCTGTACAGTTTTATCAGGATCTAACACCTGAAGAAGAAACTCAAGCTTATAAATCAGCATTTTATTCGCCAATATTACGACGAGATAGAGGTGCTGGAAGACCAACGAAAAGAGATAGAAGAGAAATCGATAACTTAAGAGACGAATGGCAAGAAGAGTAACTTATTATTTAAGTTACTCTTCTTTAAAGCTATTTTTATTTTTTCTCTTTTTTATATTCAGCGTTTAAGCCGTCTACAACTTCTTTAGTAACTTCTAAACTTTTATCAGCATACAATACTGTTGGATTTGTAGTAGAGTAGGTGAGTACCAATTTATAACCTTTCTCTGCAGAGAATTTCTTAAGGTATTCTGAGATCTTATTATAAAGCTTTTCATTTTCAGCAGCCTCTTCCTGACCTAAAGAAGTACTTGCATTCTGATTAAGGCGACCAAGTTCCTCTTGTTTTCTTGCCAGTCTTTCCTCTGTTGCAGCACGTTGTTCTGCACTCATGTTTCCTGCAGATCCTTGATATTCAGCAACTTCACGTTGAAAGGCAGTGCCTTTTGCAGTTAAATCAGCTTGGGCAGCCTTGGCTTTACCTTCAAATCTTGCAGTTACATCTTTAAAGTATTCGTAATTATGTAAAAGAGAATCTGAATTCACATAAACAATTTCTTTTGTTGAGTTATTATTCGCTGATACGCTGTCTTTTGAAGAGGTACTACTAGGAGTTCCATTACTATTGCAAGATACAAGAGCTGTAGAAAATATGATTGCTAAACCTGCATTTAAAAGTGTATTTTTCATTTCAATTTGATTACTATGATTGCAAAGATAAAATTTCCATGTTATTTCCCAACTATTTAAATCAATAGTCATGTAGATTATTAAAAATAGGCTTAAATCAATCAATATAATGTGTTTTTGCACCTGTTCAGATTGAGATTTAGCTTATTTTTTCGTATTTTTGTGAATTGTAAAATCAATTTATGAACGAAGAAAATAAGAATAATTATTCAGCCGATAATATACAAGTTCTTGAAGGTTTAGAGGCTGTTCGTAAACGCCCTTCCATGTACATTGGTGATACGGGTGTAAAGGGATTGCATCATTTGGTATATGAAGTTGTTGATAACTCTATTGATGAGGCAATGGCGGGCTATTGTGACGATATATCCGTCGTTATTCGTAAAGATAATTCCATCTCAGTTGAAGATAACGGTCGAGGGATTCCAACAGGTATCAATAAAAAAGAAAATAAATCAGCACTTGAGATGGTTATGACTATGCTTCATGCTGGTGGTAAATTCGATAAAGATACTTATAAGGTATCAGGTGGATTACACGGTGTTGGTGTTTCCTGTGTGAATGCCCTTTCTACATTGCTTATTGCCGAGGTTCATCGTGAAGGTAAGATTTTCAAACAAGAGTATGAATGTGGTAAGCCTATGTATCCTGTTAAGGTTGTTGGTGAATCAGAACGTACGGGAACAAAAGTCACATTTTATCCGGATACAACCATATTTACATTAACGAATGTTTATAATTACGATACGTTAGCAGGAAGACTGCGCGAATTGGCGTATTTAAATAAAGGTATCAGGTTAACTCTTACAGATGAGCGTGATGAACAAGAAGACGGCGCTTTCAGAAAAGAAGAATTTTTCTCTGAAGGTGGATTAAGTGAGTTTGTAAAATACCTGGATGGTAATAGACATTCTTTAATTCCGCAACCAATTCATATTGATGGTGTTAAGCAGGGAGTTCCAGTAGAACTAGCTTTACAATACAATGATACCTACACAGAGAACGTACATTCGTATGTTAATAATATTAATACCATTGAAGGAGGTACACACGTTGCCGGCTTTAGAAGAGGTTTAACGCGTACGTTGAAATCTTACGCAGAGAAATCAGGATTACTTAAAAATGTTAAAATAGAAATTGCAGGTGACGATTTTAGAGAAGGACTTACTGCTGTTATTTCTGTTAAAGTACAAGAGCCACAGTTTGAAGGCCAAACCAAAACCAAACTTGGAAACAACGAGGTGATGGGTGCTGTCGACGTGGCCGTGGGAGAAATACTAGGTAATTACCTGGAAGAGAATCCACGCGAAGCTAAGATTATTGTTAATAAAGTTATTTTAGCTGCTACTGCACGTGCTGCTGCTCGTAAAGCACGGGACATGGTTCAACGTAAAAGTGTTATGAGCGGAAGCGGCCTTCCCGGTAAATTAGCAGATTGTGCAAACAATGATCCTGCTAAATGTGAAATATACTTTGTCGAGGGAGATTCTGCGGGTGGAACAGCTAAACAAGGTAGAAACCGTGAGTTCCAAGCTATTATGCCTTTAAGAGGTAAAATATTAAATGTGGAAAAAGCGATGGAACATAAGATCTATGAAAATGAGGAGATCAAGAATATGTTCACTGCATTGGGTGTAAGTATAGGTACCGAAGAGGATGCTAAAGCACTTAATTTATCGAAATTACGGTACCATAGAATTATTATCATGACGGATGCCGATGTGGATGGAGCCCACATTAACACATTGATCCTGACATTCTATTTCCGTTATATGAAGGAACTCATTGAAAACGGATATCTATACATTGCCAATCCGCCATTATACATGGTGAAGAAAGGGAAAGAATTTGAATATGCATGGACAGAGAATCAGCGCGATGCAGCTGTTCAGCGTTTGAAAGGGTCAGGAAAAGAAGAGAGTGTTGGTATTCAGCGATATAAAGGTCTTGGAGAGATGAATGCAGAACAACTTTGGTCTACAACAATGAATCCTGAGACCAGAACATTGCGCCAGGTAACCATTGATAATGCTGCTGAAAGCGATCGTATATTTTCAATGTTAATGGGAGATGAAGTAGCACCAAGAAGAGAATTTATTGAACGGAATGCACGATATGCCAGAATAGACACCTAATTTAATCCATTTAGACTATTTTTGTTTCCCATTTAGATAGAATGAATTTTGTAGAAGAATTACGCTGGCGCGGCATGTTGCAAGACATTATGCCGGGTACAGAAGAACAATTAAATAAGGAATTAACTGCCGGGTATATCGGTTTTGATCCTACCGGAGACTCTTTACATGTAGGCCATTTAACACAAATCATGACGTTGATCCATTTCCAGCGTGCGGGACATAAGCCTGTAGCTTTGGTAGGTGGTGCAACAGGAATGGTTGGCGACCCTTCAGGTAAATCGGCAGAAAGGAATCTATTAGACGAAAATACATTAAGGCATAATGTAACCTGTCTTCAAAATCAATTAAAAAAGTTCCTTGAGTTTGGCGTCGAAAGAAATCAGGCAGAAATGGTTAATAATTACGATTGGTTTAAGAACTATGGTTTTCTTGACTTTATACGTGATGTAGGTAAACACCTTACCGTGAATTACATGATGGCTAAAGATTCTGTGAAGAAACGTTTAGAAAGTGAGAACGGGATTTCCTTTACCGAGTTCAGTTACCAGTTAATTCAAGGATTTGATTATTATCACCTTTGGAAAAACAATAACTGCCTCATTCAAATGGGTGGATCAGACCAGTGGGGCAATATCGTTACTGGCACAGAATTAATTCGTAGAAAGGATGCTGGTACAGCATACGGTTTAACAACTAAGTTAATTAAGAAAACAGACGGAACCAAGTTCGGAAAAACCGAAGGTGGTGCTGTCTGGTTAGATGCTACAAAAACTTCTCCTTTTAAGTTCTTCCAATTTTGGTTAAACACAAGTGACGAGGATGCAAAAAACTGGATCAAGATATTTACGCTAAAACCAAAAGAAGAAATTGACGCCATTATAACAGAACATGATCTGGCTCCTCATCAACGGCTCGTTCAAAGAAAATTGGCAGAAGATATTACCATCCGTACACATAGTCAGGAAGCATATGATACTGCTATAAAAACGACTGATTTCTTATTTGGTAATGGTTCCCTTGAGTTTCTAAATCAATTGAACGATACTGATCTTTTGGAAGTTTTTGAAGGTGTGCCACAGTTTGTAATTGCTAAGAGTGAGCTAAATTCTGGAATTAATGCAGTCGATCTTCTTTCTGTTAACGCCTCTGTTTTCCCTTCTAAGGGAGAGGCCCGCAAAATGATTCAAGGTGGTGGCGTTTCTATCAATAAACAGAAGCTTGATGAGCCTGCACAGCTCATTAATGCAGATAATCTTATTAATGGCAAGTATATAGTTGCTCAGCGTGGTAAAAAGAATTACTTCCTGTTGATTGCTGAATAATATTTAAAAGAGTGATGTTATTGGATCATTAAATTGCATCCACGAACATCGCTCTGATCAAAACGACCCAATACTTCAAATTGTCCATTCGTTTGCATTCTACCCAGATCCTGAGTAGCTATAAAGGAACAAGAGTTTATATTTGCTAAATCTATGATGTTGATACCACCCGAAACTCCTGTATTCTGGTAGCTAAAGGGATCATTAATATCTCTTATCAATATTTTCATCCATGGCGGACAAGCGAATAATCCATTACCTTTTGAGTAAGCTTGCGATAGTAACTCAGTCATTCCATACTCAGCATGAATAGACGGGACTCCAAATCCTGCACAGAGAACTTCGTGTAATTCCTGACGTATTATTTCTTTCCTTTTTCCTTTCATTCCACCTGTTTCCAGAATAATCAATTCCGGAAATTTGATTTGATATTGCTCTATAAAATCCAGCAGAGCATAGGTTACTCCGAAAAGAATAGTAGGTATTTTCTTTGCCTGTAAGGCTACCAGGTTTTCAAACAGTTCACTATGATTATAAAGGAAATAACCACTCTGCGGACACTGACTGCTTTTAATTAAATCATCCACCATATAGATTAAGGAAGAGCCGGTTCGCTCCAAATAAGATGGGAGGAGAGCAAGTATTGCTACATTCTTCGTATCACCATAGAAAAGTTCGAAACATGTTCTGAAACTTTCTTCATACACAGACACAAGGCTTACGTAATGTTTACTTGTCTGAGAACCCGTCGTGCCGGAACTAGAAAAAATCTGTTCAGCAACACTATTTGATGAAGTCACCTGATGGCTTTTAAAGAACTCAATCGGTAAAAAAGGAATATCGGAAACGTCTTTAATCTGCTCAGGTTGAACGTTTAAAAAGCGAAGATAATCGTTATAAACCTGACAGTCTTTTGCTTGCAACTTGAAAATTTCTAAAGCAATTTCGTTGAATGCTGATTCTGTCTGTATAGAAAAGATTTCCCTGGTATTCATAATAATACCGCAAAGGTATCAATTATTGCTGAAAACTCTTCTTAATAGGAAGCCGGATGCGCCTGCAAATCCAGCTGTTATTGCTCCCGGCAAAGTGCTGATTAAAGCTACTAATAACCAATTATAAGAATATAGTTTCAAACCTAACATTTCTCCTACACGGTTTGCGAGGATATGATCATTTTGGAAACTTAGAAATACACTCATTAATAACCAAAGAATAAAAATAGCTATAAATGAACTTAAAAAAGCTGATGTAATAGAGTTAGCCTTTAAACCGCAACAAACCATAACGATCGGTATAATGATCCACCAAGGAAAAATTAGCTGTCCGATAAAGGCTACTATAATAATGAGTAAAAAGAGAAACATACTTAATTCCTAAGTTTTTTTAATTCAATCTGACTAATGATGCCTTTCTGTTTTAGATTGCTATTTTCAAGAAACAACAATTCATTGAGTTCACCTTTTTCCCATGTAGTAATTTGATTGTCGTAGAATCTGCTTCCCGGATTTCCAGATTGTCCGCCAGGTATTACCCCAAAAGCCTGTGGTTTCTTACCCAATAATACAATCATTCGCCAGGACGGTCCATTGCTTTCGCTCATGGCATTCACAGTGTGCTTCGATCCGCCCACTTGTAATACTCTCGATCCAAAACCTTCGATAGCAGCCAAATGAGGGACATGCGTCTTTTTAATCTTTCCCCATTCCCAATTATTGAGATCTCCATAGCTTTCCTTCAATTGCTTAATGGCATCTTTAAAAGAAGCCAGAACCACTTCATCCCTTGTCTGCTTTGTAGAGCCATTGGAAAACCAGGGCGATGCAGGTTCATACAGCAATAAGTGAACAGTTCGGTCACGACTTGGGTAGCGCATTAACTCTTTATCACTAGCAAAATCATCCGCCCATATTGATCTGTTTAAGGTATTGTACCAGGTATCAAACAGGCTGGCTGCTACAGAGTTCACTTCATAACGACGATCCCATTGTTTCAGTAACGTTAAAGCTTTTGATTCGGTATCGTTTAATCCCTTATCAGTTTGCAGAATATGTACCAATGTGTCTAAAATATTCTCTGCCAGAATGCTGTAATTATCGTTTTGCAACGCTTCAAAACTCTTTAGATTAGCAGCATGCATCGTATCCAATTGAGTATTTATTCGATGCGCACGCTCATAACTGCCAAATTCCCATCCAAGATAGTAGGGATAGTTTTGGTCAACCGGCCATTGATTAGCAGAACTAACATACCCTCGTGCCGGGTTCTTAATAGTCGGGTTCTCTTCAACCGGAATCCGGTTTATCCATTCATCCGTAGCATCATTTCCATTCAATAGAAGCTTCCCTTGTCTTTTTTCCTTTAATGGAAACAGACCGTTCGATGTGATTGAGATATCGCCTTGTCTGTCTGCAAAAACAAAATTTTGTGCAGGCGCAGAAAAATAAACGAGGGCCTTTCTGTAATCATCATAATCTTTGGCCTTATTCAATTCATAAAATGTTCTTAATTCATTGGAAGGAAGATGAGCCACCCATTTTAAAGCATAATCTATAGGTATGTTATTGCCCATGCTAAACTCAGCGGGTTTCTGATTTTCAGCATAACTAACAGGTCCTTGGTAAGTATAATAAACCGTATCCAAGACAGATTCCTGTCCGCGTATTTTTATTTCTTCAACTCTTTGATTCGTTTTTTCCCACTTATCATTATATAAATACTCTTGATGCGTATCGTCTTTAAATTGAATTTTATACCAGTCCAATACATCTGATCCAACATTGGTAACCCCCCAGGCAATGTTTTCATTAAAGCCGATAATAACGTTGGGCGCTCCAGGTATTGAAACTCCGTATACGTTCATTGTGGGGCTATGAAGCTGTATTTGATACCAAATGGAAGGAAGCGTTAAATCAAGATGGGGATCATTTGCTAATATAGGGAAGCCGGTACTAGATCGGCTTCCTGCGATTGCCCAGTTATTGCTACCAACGTTTTCTTCTTTGGTTGCCGTTAATAAGCGCGATGATAGAGGCCATTCTTTTTTGACTTGCCCATTATTCTTGATTAGGGTAATAAGAGGTGATGGACTAATCGGAGCTTTTGGAGCATTTTGATTAAAATCCCAAGACGTTCCTACAGGAATAATCGGATCTTCATTAAATGGATAATTTGGAAACAGATCATTCGTAACATCCTCTCCGAATTTGGCCATAATATTATTCATTGCTAACTCATTGGTGCCTCTGGCTAAAGTAGCCGACATCAATTTTAACAATAAAGCAGAATTTAGAGGAGTCCATTTTTCTGGTTTATAATTCAGAATTTTAAACTCAATGGGATAATCCTGAGGAGATAGTTCTTTAATATACGCATTGATCCCGGCAGAATAAGCTTCTATGATCAGCTTGCTTTTTGGGTCATTTAAACTTTCCTTAAGCATGGCTTCTGCTCCGTAAACCATTCCCATTCGCCGCTGATAACGATCCAGCTCAAGCGCTTTCTTTCCCACTACCTCAGACAATCTACCAGCTGCATAGCGTGTTTGAAAATCCATCTGCCATAGTCGGTCTTTTGCGGTAATATAGCCTTGTGCAAAATAGAGGTCGTGCTCATTTTCTGCAAAAACGTGTGGAATTCCTTGTTCGTCAATTAAAATACGTAC
>Ga0160445_100407_pt1 | contig 23672 bp, 15 predicted proteins | sample HID1972M_E1MG_FD_108215 | JGI IMG/M metagenome (GOLD analysis project Ga0160445, IMG submission 108215) | Enriched pill bug-associated microbial communities from UW Madison campus, WI, USA - HID1972M_E1 MG | ecosystem: Host-associated > Arthropoda: Insects > Digestive system > Unclassified ... | reverse complement strand
TTTTAATGAACAAACTGCTCATATTTATTGTGATCATAATCTGTTTACTACCAATAAAGATGTCGTTGAAGATTTGCAACGCTTATTTTATAGTTTGGTAAATAACACATTCAATAATGACTATAGGTCAATAATTGCTTCTCCTTTAGAAACCCGTCCTAAGCTTCTTCAATTTATTGATAGGGAAATCAATCATGCAAAAGCCGGCTTGCCTGCATCAATGATTTTTAAAATGAATTCCTTGACCGATGAGAATATTATTGCTAAACTATATGAAGCAAGCAATGCCGGTGTTAAAATTGATTTAATTATCCGTGGAATGTGTTGTTTAATTCCTCAGGTTTCCGGTTATAGTGAAAACATTAAAGTTAGAAGTATTGTTGACCGATATTTAGAACATGCTCGCGTATGGATATTTTCCAATCATGGTCAGGAAGAAATTTATTTGAGTTCCGCCGATTTCATGAACCGCAATTTAGATAAAAGGGTAGAAGTGACGTTTCCTATCTTAGATCCTTCTATTAAGTCGCAAATCCGTAAAATCATTGGTTTGCAGTTAAAAGACAATATCAAAGCCAGGGAAATTAATATTGAAAGTGATAACCGTTATATTAGAATTAATAAACGATTTCAGCATCAATCGCAATTAGAAACTTACTTATACTTTAAAGACAAAATTACCTCATGAGATACGCTGCTATAGATATTGGATCCAATGCAGTTCGCTTACTAATTGCTGAAATAATTCAAAATGGTAAAGGTTATAGTTTCAATAAAGATACGCTGATACGCGTTCCGTTACGATTAGGTGATGATGCTTTCCTACAAAAATACTTATCGGATAAAAAGGCTTGTTTATTGCTAAAAACCATGTCTGCCTTTCGGAATTTAATGGATGCCTATGAGGTTGAAGATTATATGGCATGTGCAACTTCCGCTATGCGTGAAGTAGAGAATGGTCAAGAGTTAGTACAGCAAATTAAGGAAGTGGGAATAGATCTGCAGATTATTGATGGCAATCAAGAGGCTGAAATTATTTATTCTAGTCATATTGTAGAAAAATTAGATAGCAAAAGAACATACCTATATATTGATGTGGGCGGAGGTAGCACAGAGCTATCTATATTTCATTTAGGAGAATTAAGTGCATCCCAATCTTTCAATATAGGAACTATACGTATTCTGGATAATCAAGATAAAGAAGAGACCTGGGACGATATGAAGAAATGGGTGAGAAACCATACCAAAAATTATAAGCACGTAGTTGCTATTGGTTCTGGAGGTAATATTAACAAGTTATTTTCTCTATCCAATGAAAAGGCCGGTGAACTGTTAAGCTATTCCAAATTAAAATCCTTATCGGATATGTTAAACGGCTATACGTTGAAAGATCGAATTCAAGTATTAGGATTAAAGCCGGATCGAGCTGATGTTATTATACCAGCTTGTGAAATTTTCATTAGTTTAATGAAGTGGTCAAATAGTAAGGAGATTGCTGTTCCCCGTATCGGCTTGGTTGATGGAGTTATTCAGACCCTTATTGATAAAAATTTGAAAACTAAAGTACAATAAATGAACGGGTTAATATTAAAGTACAAAATAAAGCGCCTTATTATTTGTAGAATTGAGGAAAGTATGTACTTTTGCCTCCGGAAAGCTGGCAGAGTGGTCGAATGCGGCGGTCTTGAAAACCGTTGACTGTCAAAGGTCCGGGGGTTCGAATCCCTCGCTTTCCGCATCACGAAAGGGTAATTAACTGAATATAGTTAATTACCCTTTTTTATTTCAAGAGGGGAATGAAATGGGGAATCTTGGATCAGTGCAAAAAGTTGTGGAGTAGATGAAAATTACGCATATTTGTTAACCTGAACAGAAAATACTTCACATCGCGCACTCTCCTCAACTGGACCTGAATGCTTTTAGTGGATCAAGGTATTTGCCCCTTCTTCAGTTCAAAAATTGTTAGCTTGACTCTACTTTGACTCAAAGATGTACCTTGGTCTTGACCTTGTTCACTTTGATCGATTTTAATTTTGTTCCTGTAGACCCGTTGTTGCCAAAGAATATATGTTAAAACCAAGCAGAATGAGGGTCATAAGCAGACCGAGTATACTAATGACAGGGATATTGTTTATATTAAGTGGTATTTTAAATGGTCTTTCTGTTTCCGGTGCAGATCTCCGAAGCAGTACAACGGATAGGTTTACAAAAAAGAAAGTAATGAAAATAAAGATATTGGCAATCATGGCAATGATTTCAATTTTGCCAATCATTGCAAAAGCGGCCATTACAACCAATATCAGTATTAGAGCAAAAATCGGAGTCTGATTTTTTTCGGATATCTTTGACAGCGGTTTTAACAGTTTTGTTTCTTTTGAAATTTGATAAAGTACTCTTGAGCTACCAAGCATATTGGAAAGGATTGTATTGGAAGTGGAGAACAAAGCAATTATAGCAATAACAAATGCCACGCTCGCACCTAAACCCTGTTTAGCTACATCAGACAGAGGGCTTTGTGAACTAGCAAGTTCTTCAAGAGGAAGTGCAGAAACCACACTAACGGCTATAGTGAAATACACCAGAGCGACTATTGCACATGAAAAAAACAATGCTTTTGGGATTACTTTTTTCGGATTATTGGTCTCTTCGGCCAGTTTAACGATTTCTTCAAAACCAATAAAGGCAAAGAAGCCCAGAGCTGCCGCCATTAATATAGAACCTTGCCCCGAATCTTCCATCTCTAATAAATTTGCTTTTCCAATGGACGGAAAAGCAGCGATTATTACCAAAACCAATCCTGAAATTTCAATAATAGTGAAGATGATATTAATGGTTGAGGATTGTCGAACACCGGAAACATTAACAATAAATATTAAAGCAATAATTAAAAAGCTGCCAACCAATAGTTCGGTCCCTATTAATTCTGTTAAATAACCACCAAACCCTACAGCTACTGTTGCGCCACTGATAATACCATTTAAAGCAATAACCAATCCCAAGGTAATGCCCATTTTTTTGCCCAATGAATTTTTTGTATACTCGTATTCACCACCGGCTTTGGGATAAGCTGCGCTTAATTCGGCATAGGAGAAAGCCGTTAAAAACGCTGTAAAAGAAGCAATCATGAATGCCAGCCAAGTAAGGTTTCCAGCTAAACCCGCGACTTTACCGATGATTGTATAAATGCCCGCTCCAAGAATGGAACCCACCCCAAAGAAAATACAGTCAGTTAAAGACAAGGTGCGTTTTAATTTTTTTCCGACCATTCTTGGAATATTTTCTTTAATAATTCAGTACTAAATACACTGCACCCAAGCCAGCACTATGAAATCCATATTGCAAATAAATGGTTTTCATCAAAGTCATTAATACCAAATAACGATATTAATGACTTTGATGAAAAATGAGAGGAATGAGGCGTTTCGGCAGTAGGATATTTGGTCTAAATTGCGGAATCATTACCCGTTTCCGGAAGACCAAACTTTTTTGCGAGGAACTCTTCCAGTTGAATTGGGTTGTTTGTTTTTGCTTCCCTAATTGCCTCAGTTAATTCTTCTGATCTGACATTGAATTTTGTTCTGAAATATTCAAAATCATAAACTTCAAATGGGTCACTACCATTTTTATCCTGTTCCTCTCGAAGGTTTTTATTGTCTACCATAACTTTGCGTATTTATACTAATAAAAACCAGTCAGCAGGTGTTTTGTTTTAAGAATCGTGATTAAAGGCGCAGGCTTTTCTTTTACGCTAGTTGCCTTTGATTATTTTTACTGCTAGTGGCTGCGATCAATTAAAAACCAAATAAATTTAATAATTCACTATTTATATAACTATTTAAAATTTTGGATGTTATTTAAAATACGACGTTAATTAAAACACAAAAAGATGAAGAAGTTAGGTTTATTTATGATCATTGCCGCCCTTGCTTGGAGCTTGGAGGCGTGCAGTACCTCCAGAAACAATACTGAAACCGATAACGATCCAGTAGATACAACCAGTATACTTCCAAATGATACCACGGGAATGGGAATTGATACTACTGAGCGGGAAATAAAGCCGGTTGATACCAGTGGAATAAGTACCAATCCAATTGATACGACAGGAAGAAGGACCAATCCATTGTAAATGTATTTAAACGAATTACCGATCCTTATTACAATTTTTTGGATCAAGGGCTTTTGGTGACACTGACTAACGCTTTAGAAGGTAAGCCACCTATTGGCCTTATTCCAATGCTACTTGACCGAATATATGAATTGATTATTGTAATGATTAATCTGTATCATTAGTTTTAGTATCTCATAAATGCGGCAATTTTACTATCCGCCGGCATTTTTTCTTTTTCCATAAGATGGACATCGCCTCCGTTGAAGATAGTTTTTACAACAGCTTTATTGATCAAGCAGGTATCACCATTAAGAGGTTGTTCATGGATTTTAAGTTTGTTTGTTGTTTCGTCAAATTTTCCCCATATATGCTCGTCTTTTTGAACAAAAAGGTCAGATACTTTGCTGTAATAACCTGCCGGAATAACTTCTTCTGGTATTGACGAAGTTAACTCACTTGCTGAATTGTCGAAATAGGTTTTAAGGGCCTGATTTGTATTATCTTGAAAATAGGATGCAAGTTTTTCCATTGCCTGATGAAAAAGCGAGTCTTTATCATCCTGCTCAAAGTTGCCTGTTAATGTTTCTCTGGTAATATTTTCATATTTTGATATTTTCTTAAAATTCTCAACGAGATAATTTGTTCCAGCAAGAAGCAGCGGTGGTTTTCCAATTGATTCAGCTTCTTCTTTTAATAGAGCAAGATCTGCCTCTTTCATACCCTGTAGCAAGTATGCGGTATCATCGCTTTCACCGGCATTTTTCGCTTCTTCATAGATTTGCCCACCAGCTTTTGTATGCTGTATATTTTGTCTGCCACCTTCCTCATTAGGTTCAACGTTTATTCCTTCAGGTAATCCTTCCACTTTAACCTCTTCCAGGCCAAAGGCATCACCCCGGTAAAGTGTAGAATCATCCCTGCTTAAAACCAGAAGATAAAAATGTTTATTATATATCAATGGCAATAAAGGGGTTATATAAAATGAATTATTTATAAGCAGTTCTTCTTTTACATGAAAGGGCATTTTTAAATATTGAAAAAAGCCCTCCGACATGAAAACTGCAAGTCCTTCCAACTGACTGTTCCAGAAATCCCTTTGCTCAATCAGCTTAAATCCCTCTTTCAAAATATTGTCTACTGTGCTCTGGTCTGATCCATTTTCGATAAGTGTTCTTGCTGATTGCTGCAACTTGTTCTTCAGAGTAAGCGAATCATGCATTTCATTCACTTCTACTCCCGAACGATGCGTTGGTATAAATATCGAGACACAAATTGCAGATTGATAACCTGCAAGTGTTGTGAATTCTTCTTTTGATAAAATGTCCATAATATCTCAACCAGTTATCTTCGTTTTTGTTCACATTTTTGTTCACATTTTTTCATTGGCGTTGAGCTTTTAGTTTTCAATTTTATATTTAATTGAAATATTAGGAGACACAGCAGTATTCTGTAATACACGTATTATTACTCATTGCTACACATAACATTTTTTAAATAATAGAACTGCCAGTAAAATATGAAAGTTATAATGATTTGTCGACAAGTAAACTTTTTATATATTGATTTTTTTCGCTATACTTGATAGGCAAAACCTAATCCTGCATTAAATCAACAACTAAAGTTTAAGAACAGAAAAGGATAATAATATAGCAATTCCAACTCAAACAAAAATTTAGTTTTGGAAGAGTAGAAAGTCAACGTTGATAATTGGGTTGAAGAATGAAAGCACCACTAAGGAGCCAAAATTGGTTCGGGAAAAAAGGTAAAGACGGGTTTATTTACAGAGCCTGGATGAAAAATCAAGGTATCCCTTCTTATGAATTTGAAGGTAAGCCTATCATTGGTATTTGTAATACGTGGTCAGAGCTTACTCCATGTAATGCACATTTCAGGGAATTGGCGGAATCGGTTAAACGAGGCGTTTTAGAGGCCGGCGGGTTCCCTGTAGAGTTTCCAGTGATGTCTTTGGGTGAAACTTTAATGAAGCCTACAGCTATGCTCTATCGTAACTTGGTTAGCATGGATGTAGAGGAATCAATACGAGCTAATCCTTTAGACGGAGTTGTCTTGCTTTGCGGGTGTGACAAAACTACTCCTGCATTGGTTATGGGAGCATGTAGTGTTGATATACCAACTATTGTTGTATCGGGAGGTCCAATGTTAACGGGAAGATATAAGGGTAGAGGAATTTCCACATCTGATATATGGCGTTTTGCAAACGATGTTAAGATGGGTTTAATGAGTGAAGACGAGCTTAATATTGCGGAAAATGGGATGTGCAGAAGCCGTGGACATTGCGGCGTAATGGGCACAGCGTCTTCAATGGCCTGCATGGTTGAAGCATTGGGGCTTTCCCTTCCTGAAAATGCGACTATCCCGGCTGCAGATTCTAACCGTAAGGTATTGGCGCAGCTTTCAGGTAAACGGATTGTTGAATTAGTTCATGAAGGGATAAATATTTCTGATATTTTGACCAGAGAATCGTTTGAGAATGCAATTAAAGTAAATGCGGCAATTGGAGGATCAACCAATTTTATCATTCATTTATTAGCAATTGCAGGAAGAATTGGTATCCCTCTTACTATAGATGATTTTGACAAGCCGTCAACAGAAATTCCACTTTTAGTTAATCTTCAACCTTCGGGTAAGTTTTTTATGGAAGATCTTTACTATGCTGGCGGTCTGCCTGCTGTGATGAAAGAAACTATTGTTCATTTGCATGGGCAGGCCAGAACTGTTAACGGAAAAACTCTTTCTGAGAATCTGGAAAATGCTAAGGTATTTAATTCGGATGTAATTGCGAGTTTGGATAAACCATTTAATGTGTCCTCAGGAATAGCAGTTTTGAAAGGCAACCTATGCGAAGAAGGAGCAATTATTAAACCTTCGGCAGCGAGTGCGCATTTGTTGCAGCATATCGGGCCAGCGGTTGTATTCGAAAATATTGAAGACTATAAGTTACGAATTGACAGTGAGGATTTACTTGTAGATAAGGATAGTGTGCTGGTATTAAAGAATGTAGGCCTGAAAAGCTATCCAGGCATGCCAGAAGTTGGAAATATGGGATTGCCTAAAAAACTACTTGACTTAGGAATTACTGATATGGTACGGATATCAGACGGAAGAATGAGCGGTACTGGCTTTGGTACGGTGGTTTTACATGTCTCGCCTGAAGCAGCGGAAGGAGGAGTGTTTTCCTTAGTTAAAGACGGAGATATGATTCAACTTGATGTTCCAAAACGCATGTTAAGTTTGTTAGTCTCACCTGAAGAGTTAATAAATAGGCGATTAACTACCCCAACAGTGAACGTAAAAAAAACTCGGGGTTATGCTCAGTTATTTATTGAGCATGTTGAACAAGCACATCTTGGAGCTGATTTTGATTTTTTGAAAGGTGGTTCTGGCAGTCATGTAGAAAGAGATTCTCATTAATAAAAATATGGAAGTATTGGGTCAAAAAGTAGCCATTGTTACTGGAGCAGGACAAGGCATAGGTTTTGAAATTTGCAGGGAATTAGCAAAGCAAGGAACGGCAGTTATACTCAATGATATTGACAATACGCTTGCCAATAGGGCTGTCGAAAGCATACAAAAAGAAAACGGTAATTGCATTGCTTGTCCTGGAGATTGCAGTGACTACCAGTTTATACAGGAAATGGTTCAACTAGCTGTATCCCACTTCGGAAAGCTAGATATAGCCATTATTAATGCAGGAATTACCCTCTTTGGCGACTTTCTGACTTATACCCCGGAATCTTTTAAAAAAGTAATGGAAGTCAATCTCTCCGGTTCATTCTTTTTTGCCCAAGCAGCAGCTAATCAAATGAAAAAGCAGGGTTGGGGAGGATCAATTTTATTTACTTCTTCAGTGACAGGCCATCAGGCTCATCACCAATTAGCAGCCTATGGCATGACCAAAGCAGCCCTGGAAATGTTGGCGAGAAATTTGGTAATTGAGTTATCCTCATACAAGATAACAGTAAACACTGTGGCGCCGGGTGCAACGGAAACAGAAAGAACAATGACTGATCCTGAATATCATGACACGTGGTCACGAATCACTCCTATGGGACGACCAGCCTATACACAAGATATTGCTCATGCAGCATTGTTTCTTGTATCAGATAAGGCAAAGCATATAACCGGTCAAACTTTAATTATTGATGGTGGTTGGACTGTAGTTAGCCCTTCCCCAAACGTATAATTGCAAATGATTACTTACTTTTCTTCCTGCTTATTCCAATAATTTCACATTTCTTTCATATCCCACTTTTTTGTTAAACATCGTGTTGTTGATCCGGAATCTTTAACAAATTATATAGAATTTTGAAGCAATAAAAATATTTGCATTCAAATACTACTAAGTTGGTAGTTTATTTTTATATTTGCCGGTGAATTAGACGTTCATTGAATTTTACTTATCCAGAAAGACAGAGGGAAAGGCCCTATGAAGTCTTAGCAACCTATACATACCGGTAGTAAAAGGTGCTAACTCCTATCCACTGCGTGGAAAAGATAAGTGACAGAATGATTTTCAAGCAATTCTGTCAGCTTTTTTTTCTTAGTTACTCTGCATAATTAAAATTTTATTTATAGTCTAATCATAGCATTAATGATGAATGATTTTTAACATAATAATTATATAGCGTCAATGAAAATAACGAGTACAAATTCCGACATAAACTTCTCAAACTCCCTTCGAATGTGTAAGCACAATCTTTTTTGCACTTACCATATGTGCTGTTGAAATTATGGTACCAACTATAAAGTTTAAATAATATTTTTCAATTCCTATTCAATACATCTTTTATATTTAGCCGAGGTAAGTTAAAGCATGCCATCGTCAAAAAATGAAATTGATGAATTGAATGTTATCAATATTTAATAAAAGATTATGCATAAAACTTACAAATATTTAGTTGGGATAATGTTATCCTGCCTAATCGTGCAAACAGTTATAGCGCAAACTGTTGAAGTTTCTGGAGTGGTAACCGAGAAGGTTAGTGGCGAACCAATGCTTGGTGTGAGTATCTCTGTTAAGGGAACAAGCACAGGTACACAGACAGATGAAAATGGCCATTTCAGTATTAATGTCAAACCTAATGAAATACTAAAAGTAGCGTTTTTGGGATTTACTAGTCAGGAAATACAAATATCTGCTGACACCAAAACATTGGCTATTCAATTAGAAGAATCTTCTAATGCATTAAGTGAAGTGGTAGTAACTGCATTAAACATTACTAAAGAAAAGAAATCTTTGGGGTATACTGTACAAGAGTTAAAATCGGAAGATATTTCAGAAGCTAAAGAAGCCAATCTAATCAATGCGTTAGCAGGGAAAGTGGCCGGTGTAAATATCACCAATAGTCAAGGCGATATGGGTTCTTCGAGAATCATTATTCGTGGAGAAACTTCCATATCAGGAAATAATCAACCTTTATTCGTTATTGATGGTGTTCCGGTAGATAATACTCAAAATTTAGGTATTGAAGGGTCAAGAGATTTTGCTAATACAATTTCTGACATTAATTCTGAAGATATCGAATCCATGAGTGTATTAAAAGGGCCGAATGCCGCTGCTCTCTATGGCTCACGGGCAGCAGGGGGTGTAGTATTGATTACTACTAAAAAGGGAAGAAATGTACAGGGTTTAGGTATCAGCGTTAACTCAAATACTTCGTTTTCAAATTTACTTACTTTACCTTCTTATCAAAACTCATACGGACAGGGTTCTAACGGTCGGTTTAGCTATGTTGATGGTAAAGGTGGTGGTATAAATGATGGAGTAGATGAAAGCTGGGGCCCCAGGTTGGATGGGCAGTTAATTCCTCAATTTAATTCCAATGGCGAGGCTGTACCCTTTATTGCACATCCAAATAATGTGCATGATTTTTTCAGGACTGGTCGTACCTTGAATAACGGGGTTGCCATTGCCGGTTCAGGCGATAAATATGATTTACGGTTTTCTTACAATAACATGGATCAAACAGGTGTTATTCCTAATTCTTCTCAATCAAAAAATTCTTTCTTGCTAAATACTACCTATAGAATAACTCCAAAATTAACATTGAGTGCACTTGCTAATTATGTAAACAGCAGTGCGGGTAACCTTCCGGGTTCAGGTGGAAAAAGAGCGAGTAGTACAATGCTTCAGTTTATCTGGTTTGGTCGGCAAGTTGACGTCAATCAGCTAAAAAACTACAAAGATGCTGAAGGGAACGATATCAACTGGAATAATAACTATTATAGTAATCCTTATTTTGTCGCTTATGAAAATACAGTTGGTCAAGTACGTAACCGTCTTATTGGAAACGTAGAGTTAAACTATAAAATCATTGATGGCTTATCTGCTAACTTCAGAACAGGTAACGATTATTATACCGATCGAAGAAAGATTAAGATTGCTTATGGCACTAATGGAACTCCTTTTGGGTCTTATGAAGAAGATGCTTATACATTCAGTGAAAATAATACGGAAGGCCGGTTAGATTACACAAAAGAGCTGAATCCGGATTTTAATTTGGATGTATTATTAGGAGGGAATATCCGTACCACAACATTAGAGAATAACGATCAGAAAGCTCCTAAATTGGCTGTTAACGGATTATATACATTAAGTAATTCACGTGATCCATTGATTTCATCTAATTTTTATAACAAGCAAAAAGTATATAGTGTATTTAGTTCGGCACAACTAGGTTTCAGAAGTTATGCCTATTTAAATCTAACAGCCAGAAATGACTGGTCTTCTACTTTACCTAAAGCAAACCGTTCTTACTTTTATCCTTCTGTAAATGCAAGTTTTATTCTTACTGAAGCATTAGGAATAAAGAGTGATGTGTTAACCTTTGCAAAACTACGTGGAGGTTGGTCTAAAGTGGGTAAGGATGCCACACCTTATCAGTTACTGAATTCTTATGATTTTACTGCGCCATTCGACAGTAATCCGCAACAGAACATCAATTCAACAGATTTAAATCCAAACCTGAAACCAGAAACTACCAAATCTACTGAAGTGGGTTTAGAGCTATCTCTATTTAAAAATAGAATCCGTTTTGATCTGGGACTGTATAACACGAAAAGTATTGATCAGATATTAAGGTTGGATGTAAGCCCGACAACAGGTTTCAGTAGTAAACTGGTAAATGGTGGTACAATTAATAACAAAGGTATTGAAGTGCAACTGGGTTTGGTACCAATTGAAAAGAAGGACTTTGCATGGAATATTGATTTGAATTTTTCACTAAACAGAAGTAAGGTTGAATCGCTTTACCAAGATGTACAAAGCTATGTATTGGGAACAAACAGAACCGTCCAAGTTTTAGCTACAATAGGCCAGCCTTATGGTACACTCTTTGGAACCGCGTTTGTTAGAAACGAAGCGGGGGATATTATTGTTAAAGCTGACGGAACTCCAACAATCAGCTCTTCTAAACAGATACTTGGAAAGTTTACGCCAGATTGGCTGGGAGGAATAACGAATAGTGTTACCTATAAAAATATTAATTTAAGTGTATTGGTTGATGCCCATATTGGAGGTAGTATTTATTCTAACACCAACCGTACAGGAACTTATACTGGGGTATTGGCTTCTACACTGCCTGGTCGCGGTACTGAAAACGGAGGGATTAGTTATTATTACCCTGCAAATAATTCATCCGCAAAAGCCGTTGAAATTGCATCAGGTGGAACTGCACCCGATGGGGCTACCGTATATGACGATGGATTGGTCTTTAATGGTGTGTTAGCTGATGGCACTCCAAATTCAACTATTTTGCCAGCACAACAGTACTATAAAGGATTTACGAATGCAGACGAAGCTTTCGTTTACGACGCAACTTATATTAAGCTTAGAGAAATAAAGTTAGGATATACCCTGCCTTCTCAATGGGTCCGCTCTATTGGATTGCAAAGTGCTACAGTTTCAGTAGTTGGAAGAAATTTACTTATTCTTCACAAAAATGTGCCAAATATAGATCCTGAGACAGCTTTTAATACAGGTAACGGACAAGGGTTAGAAGATTTAGGTCTGCCTACAGTTCGTAATATTGGTTTCAACCTTAACTTCAAATTCTAATTCTTATGAAAACGAAATACATACATTTATTTTTATCCGCGTTCTTGGTATTTGTATTAACATCTTGCGAAAAGACACTGGATGAAACCAATTTGAATCCGAATACTTCTGAAACAGCACAGCCCGAGTTCCTATTAACCGGTGCAATCAAAGCATCGGTAGATACATATTGGGGTACTTCAAATAATATGAATTCAAGTCTGCTTTTCGTACAGCATTGGGCAAAAATTCAATACACAGATCCAGATCGATATATTTTTGCCAATACAGAGTTTCAAGACTTATGGACTATCGGCTATAGCAAAGGGATTGTAAATTTGAATGAGTTGATTAAATTGGCTGATGCCCAAGAGAACTCCAATTACAAAGGTGTCGCCTTAGTTTTACGTTCCTGGATATTTACACTCGAAACAGATGCTTATGGAGATATTCCTTATTCTGAAGCAGGAAGTATTGATGAGTACCTGGCACCTAAATACGATACCCAAAAAGATGTTTATTTAGGTGTATTAGAAGATTTAAAAACAGCTCAGGCAGCTTTAGATCCTTCAGGAAAACCAATTTTGGGCGATATTCTTTACGGTAATTCCATTGCATCTTGGAAAAAGTTCGCCAACTCCTTGCGCTTAAGAATCGCCTTGCGTATTGCTGACCGTGAACCAGAACTTTCTAAGCAGGTCATTTCATCTATACAGGCGGAAGGTGGTTCTTATATCAATTCTAACTCTGAAAATGCACAGTTGGTATATCAAGCCTCTCCAAACCAAAATCCCATCAGCAATGTATTCGACACAAGAGATGATTATCGGATCAGTAAAACAATGGTTGACAAGCTAACTGCGTTGAATGATCCTCGTCTTCCCATTTATGCCAGTAAAGCTGATTCTACCGGCCTTTATACGGGCGTACCCAATGGTCTATTAACAGGTGATGCTGCAGACTTGGGATTAACACGGACTTCGAATCCGGGAGCTTATTTTATTGCACCATCAGCACCTGCCGTAATTATTAGCTATGCTGAAGTGTTATTTAACCGGGCAGAGGCAGCAGCAAGGAACTTTACCAATGAAAACGCTGCTGCATTATATTATCAGGCAGTAGAAGCTTCTTTATTGCAATACGGTGTTTCTACGACGGATATTTCTACCTACAAAGCCTTGCCTGAAGTTCAATATGACGCTTCTAACTATAAAAAATCAATAGGGAATCAAAAATGGTTAGCCTTATTTGGCCAAGGTTTGGAAGCCTTTGCAGAATGGAGACGATTAGATTATCCGATATTAACACCAGCTGTTGCAGGTTCATTAAACGGGGAAATACCTGTAAGGTTTATTTATCCAGGTACAGAGCAGTCTTTAAATCCGGAAGGCTATAAAGCAGCAGTTGCCAATCAGGGACCTGATGCTTTAACAACAAAACTTTGGTTTGATGTGAATTAAGTTAGATAAAGACGGTTTCTGATAAAACTTATTAGAAACCGTCTTTTATAAAATTACTTCAACACCAGTTGGTTCGCCAGTTCAATCTCTTCATTCAGTATGGTGTGCGGCCTATCTTTATAAACTTTTAAAAAAACATCAGCATGTAGCTCTTTTAATATTGCAATGCTTTCCTCCACACGATATAATGGAACATGGGAATCAGGATCGCCAGTAGTAACTAGTATCGGCGTGTTCGCAAAATCACCTTTATAATTTTCAGGGTTTATATGTTCACCTATTAAAGCACCGGTGAAAGTAATTGCACCGCCGTATGGTGCGGCATTTTGCGTAATATATTCGAGCATAAGACACGCACCTTGTGAAAAGCCGAGAAAATAAATTTTATTAAGCGGTATTCCAGCTTCAAGAACATCTTTCACAATTAAATCAATTAATTCCAAAGCCGTATCAAGAGCAGGTTGGTTCTTTTCAACAGGAGCCATAAAACTATATGGGTACCAGCTACGGTTAGTGGCTACCGGCGCCAGGAGTGAAGCATCACTTAAGTTAAGATGCTCTGCCAAAGAAATTATACTTTCTGAAGTGGCACCTCTTCCATGCACCATGATTATTGCTTTTTCTGCCTCATTCAGTGGAATACCACTGTATTTTACTTGTTTACTATGTTTGTACATGTCAATCTAAAGCAGGTAAATTTTTGATAATCTCTTCACGGTGACTTTCATATTGAGCGGGTAACTTTAATGTGCTTCCTAATTCTTCCACAGGTTCATCTACTGCAAAACCCGGGTTGTCAGTTGCAATCTCCAATAAAACGCCTCCAGGTTCACGGAAATACAAGGAATAAAAGTAATTGCGGTCAAGCTTCTCCGTAATATGCAAGCCTGCATCAACGATCTTTTCCCTAAAGTTCATTAGTGTTTGTTCATCTTTTACCCGAAATGCCACATGGTGAACAGATCCCCCGGCAACATGTCCAACTTTTTCTCCGGCAACTTCAACCACATCTACAATATTGGCATTTTCAACTGCATCCGTAATAAAACGAAAACGATTTACATGGCTTTCAACTAGTTTATAACCGAAAATATGTATTAATACATCCGCTGTAGGTTGCAAATTATGGGTAGTTATTGTTACGTTGTGAAAGCCTTTTGTAGCATGTTCAGAAGATATTTCATCCGTTTCCCATGGCAAGCGATTATCGGGGTGCTTAGCAGTAATTAACTCCAATTTTAATCCGTCTGGATCCAAAAAAGTAAGGTATTGCTCTCCAAATTTTTCAGACACCTTATTATAAATAACATTGTTTGTCTCAAAGCGTTTTAACCAAAAATCCAAACTGTTTTCCGGTACAGAATAGCCAATTTCAGTTACTTGTTTTGGACCCCTTCTTCCTGTAACAATATCTTCCCATGGAAAAAATGTTAAGATAGAACCAGGAGTGCCAACTTTATCACCATAATAAAAATGGTAAGTTGAGGGATCATCAAAGTTCACGGTTTTCTTAACTAAACGCAGACCCAAAACGCGGGTATAAAAATCTAAATTCTTTTTGGCTCTTCCAGCTATAGCTGTAATATGATGAAGTCCTAATATTCTATCTTCCATGTTGCTGCTGATTAAATATCTTGCTTTTGAACGTATTCAATTAAGTATTTGTTGTTGAACAAAATTACGAATTACAGAATACCTAACACTTAACCTAAGTTAAGAACCCATTTCAACGTGAATATGTTTGTTTTAATAGTAAGTAATAGCAGGTTCTAGTTACGAATGAAACGAATGGATAGTGCCTCCGTTAAATGTACAGGAAACACGGTAAAAAGCGAAGACACAACGAAGGAGAAACGTTCTCTAAACGTTCGCATGTAGAACGAGTTATATTCCAGTTATATCTGAAGTATATTATCACCTAATCTTTTTATCCATTTGGCTGTTTAAAAAAGACTTTTATTCAATGTTTATCAGTTTTGTATTTATGTTAGTTAAATAATCCATCAAAAGTTAAGGCTACGTAGTATAATCCTCCCAAGGTTGGCCCACCTGCATATTGCACATAATTTTTGTTAAATAGATTTGTGGCACCTACTTTGACATTTGCTTTTGCCTGAGGTATTCTATAGGTTGCCTGTGCATCAAAGGTATTGAAGGTTGGCACTTCACCATTTACTAAAGGACTTTCGTACAAGAATGTTTCTTGCCATCGCCAAACAACATTAAAACCTACATTTTTAACGATTTCCCGGTTACCGAAGGATAAGTTTGTAGCCCATTTAGGCGTATTAAAGCCGGTTACAAAAACATCTTTTTGTTTGTTCTCAGAAATGTTATTATAATTGATATTTCCAGCTAGCGTGAATTTTTTGTAGAAATTATAAGTTATACCTAAAGAAGAACCATAGTTATTATACTTGTTTTTTGCATTGGTATAAACCCGGTACCTGGTTTGTTGTTTATCTCGGTTTGCTCTTACCATAGCAATAACTGCCTCATCTGTACCAACCTGAACCTGTTCCGTAAAACCCGTTTTATAGGGGACAGATACTTCTACCTGACCTAAAAAGCCATCATACTGATTTATATAAGCATCTATATCAACAACTAGCTTATTTTCCAGCAACACGCTTTTATAACCTGCTTCGAAAGAATTAATGCGTTCGGGCCTGGTTGCTGAAAGTGCCGTAACTTCCAGAAGTCCCCGGTTCTTTAAAGCGGCATCGTTTACCGATAATCCGCTTGCCACATCTGCATTTAGCGCGGCATTAAATACATCGCTTGAAGCCAAAGTGTATGAATTATCGAGGTAATTTAAGCCTTCATTGATATAAGATAAACCGCCAACTCGTCTTACATTACCATTATTCACAAAAGATATGGCCTCGAATAATGCCGGGAACCGATAACCGTTTTGAAAAGAAACCCTAAAATTATGCTTTTCTGCAACTGTATAAACCGCGGCTATGCGCGGGTTGAATTTAGCATCGAATTCAGGGTTATAATCTAAACGTAATGAACCGAAAAGTTTTAATTTTTCTTCAAAGAATGTTTTGGTTACTTGAGCAAAAGTTCCGAATTTTTTATAGTAAACGTTATCCCCAAAACTTCCATCTGCTAAAGGTTGGTTTCTTTCGGCAAGCGGTCTGTTAAAATCGACAAAGTTATTTCCGTCTGGAACTACTTCATAAATGCGGGCATCAGCACCAATCAACAGATCAAAGAATTTAACTTTATTAGATAGGTCCCATTGGCCATCTGCATGGTAGGTTCGGCTTTTTTGAGATAACCAAGCTCCTCCTGTTTCAGGAGCGCCCTCTATCACAGCGCCGTTATCCCAATTATTAATTCCTATAATCGTGTTTTTTAAATCATTAAAGGCTAAAGTTCCAGGTTCTACTCGGCTAGCATCGGCAGCAGCTCTGCCAATTTTTAATGCTTCTGCTAAAGGTGCTCCTGAATTTAGGGCGCTTTGTAAAGCGGTTTTGTATTTTGTTCCCCATACGGAGTTGGTTCCTCCGCTAGTAATATCCAGATTATCTACTAATGGTTTTATGTTATAAGAGTCTCCGGTATTTTCAATCGAAACATAAGTTTTTACAAAATAATTGGAACCTTTTAATTCAATTTTATGATTCTGAACGGTTACATTATCCATTTGGATTTTATTCCCTCGCTGAAAAAGGCCGTCTAGCTTACCAAAACGATAACCATATGAGAGTTCTGCATTATCATTAAATCGGTAATGTAAAGCTGCATCAAACTTTAGATTATCTACCACCGGCTTTACAACATCTTTTTCCCAATAACCAGTACGGCGTACAATAATACTTTGGCTCCCGCTTGTTCCGGGAATATTTAACCCACTTAAAGTAACGGCATTACTTCCATTGTCATCGCCATATTTATTCCAGGCATCATACGCTGGATTATCTGCATCTGCATTTAGTTCTGAAAATTGTGGATTTGCTGTATTTAAATTATTAGGGTTTTGATTGGTTTTGGTGTCTGAAAGCCAATCTGTACCCCTCATATAGCTTATGTTTACTTTAAAAGCGAATTTATTGTCAAAAGCTTTAGCGTATCGTATGGCTGTTTCTGTAAGGTTGCTTAAATCTCTACCTGTACCACCAACATGGTTTAGGCCCCCTCTTTGATAAAGACTTAATCCCTGATAGAGGAAAGGACTTTTGGTTATTAAATTAGCCATGCCATTGATGGCATTCATGCCATATAATGCGGATGCTGCACCAGGCGTGATTTCTAAACTGGCAATGTCTAATTCAGTTGGACCAATGGCGTTTCCAAGCGGAACACCTAATGTGCCTGCTTGCATATCCACACCATCAACTAATTGCACAAAACGAAAGTTGTTTGGGATGTTAAATCCTCTTGTATTGGGCACTTTAAAGGTAATGCTTGAGGTGGTCATTTGCACACCCTTAACATTTTCTAAAGCATCATAGAAACTTGGTGCCGGAGATTCGCGAATTGCCCTGATATCTAGTTTTTCTATGGCTACAGGAGATCTTAAAATACTCTCTTCTATTCTAGAAGCTGTAACCACGACTTCTCTTCCCAGCTGTGTTTGGGTTAGTAATTCTATATCTAGTCTTGAATCAGCATTGTCGATTACAAATTCCTGAGTCTGAAAACCTATGCTTGAAACAACTAAGGTAAAAGGAAATTTAGCTCTCGTTTTTAAATCAAATTTACCTGCCGAATTTGTTGATGTCCCTGAAACCGTATTCTTAATGCTAACAGTTACTCCAGCTAAGGCAGCCTTATCATCGTGTCCCACGATTGTGCCAGAAAGTACAATAAAATTGTTGCCCTGAGCTTTGATTTTTGTTGTGAGTATGCTTAATGAAAAGAATACAATCAGGGTTATAAGCGTTTTAGAATTTAAAATTATAGTAAGGTTTTTCATTGTTTTTTTGTCTTATTGTTTATACTTAATTGATAGTGAGCGTGTTATATTAAGTCAACATAAGCTATCGTAAATAATGGAAACAATTTTGACATAGGAATCCGGGTGTTGGTTTTGATTCATATAGTTTATAGTCTACTGATTTAGTCGACAATAATAACATATGTTTTTTAAAACACAAAATAAAATCTACTAATTTAGTAGATTTTAAGCAAAGAGTATAGATTTGTCAAAGGAAGTAGAGGTTAGATGAAAATAGTTTACAGCATTTAAGCTTATAAAGTTTTTCGGATGGTTTCAAAAATACCTGTGATTAACTCCTTTTTATTGCTGCCTATTGGAATGACTTTACCATCTGCCATAATGATTGACCCTCCATCATGGCGTTGATATTTTCTCATATAGTTAGGATTGATCACAAAAGATTGATGTGCACGAATAAAGAAATAGGGGTTTAATATTTTTTCGGCTTCTTTTAAGGTTTGACTGATTAATAGCTCATTGCCATTTTTCAAAAACAGATTGGTGTAATTGCTTTTGCTTTGACAATACATAATTTCATCAACATTAATAAATTCCAATCCATCCAAAACAGGGATAGCAATTTTATTCTTTAATATTCCATTCTTTTTTAGATACTCCAGTAGATTGGTTACCGTTTCTGTACCAAAATTTTCGTTCTTATGGTTTTGCCATTGAATAATAGCTTCGTTAAGCTCATTTTCATCAATTGGTTTTAAGAGATAATTTGAGACATGATACTTAAAAGCTTGAAGTGCGTATTTACTATAAGCTGTTGTAAACATTATATCAAAAGAAGTATTGCCTAATTGCTCGAGTAGTTCAAAGCCATTTAAGATGGGCATTTCTACATCTAAAAATAACAGATCGATTTTTAATTCGGGTAATCGTCGCAATGCTTCTATTGCGCTATTGCTTTTGTATACGATTTGTAAATCAGGAAAAAGACTTTGTAAATGCAATGATAGGCTTTCGATGCAGTGGGTTTCATCATCTACTATTGCTACTTTCATTTTATTTAAGTTAAGTTGTCTTTCGGCTAATATCTGTTCTAAATTATCAAAAAAATTGTAATAACATTAATTATCATCATATTTTTTGTTGTGGGACAGTACAAACTCTAAGAACTATTTTAAACTTTGAACGCTTTAAAATAATACGATGGGCCGGGATGAGCATTTCATTTTTGTCAGGATAGAGCAGGTTGCTTTTATAGATAAATAAATTTATACTTGTGTACAATATCCAAGGATAACTTAATTTAACCATAAGTATTACCTAGATTATGGCATTGTACAAGCTGCATAATGAATCCGAGTTATTGAATCTCATTGCCACTGGTGATGAACACGCTTTTGCTATCTTGTTTCAAGCCTATTACAATCAAATCGGTGAGTTTGTGCAATTGCTTACGCACAATATGGAAATTACAGAAGAAATTGTGCAAGAAGTGTTTACGAAGATCTGGATCAACCGCCAATCATTGTCCCAAATTAACAGGTTTGATGCCTATCTTTTTATTCTTTGCCGAAACCATACGTTAAATCACATCCGTAAACTTGTAGCTGAACGAAGTAAGCAAGAGGAGTATGTAAGGGTAGCTGAAAAAGTAGATAAGGTTGTAGACGCGGATGAAAGTAAAGACTATCACGGATTAATCGAGAAAGCTGTGAGGTTATTACCTGCTCAGCAACAGCAGGTATTTGTGTTGCGACAGCAGGGTTTTAAAAATCCCGAAATTTCCCAACAGATGAATCTATCTATTGAATCTGTGAAAAAATATCAATACCTGGCTATGCGATTCATTCGCAAATTTGTAAAGGCAGAAGCATTAATTTCTATGATATGGGCTTTCTTTTTTTGCTCTTAAGATAATTTTCAAAAAAAATCTTTTCTATATCCACTTTTTGGAATAGCTGTGTCTTTATTGCAAACTAAATAAACCAAGGTGTAATAATCCTCGTTTTTTAATATGGAAAATCCACGACTTGCTATCTTGTTTAATAGGATGATGGCCAAAACCATCACTTCTGAAGAGCGCGAAGAGTTATTTTCGCTATTAGCTGATTTGGAGAACAAGCTATATGTTGCGGAATTATTTACCAAAACATGGAAAGAATTTGAATCAAAACATCCTGTCTTCAGAGATGATGAAGGTTCGGAGATGTTACAGCAAATATTGCGAAACGAAAGTGTAGATGAGCACCCGTTGCATAAAATTGGCCGTAACTTTACGATATGGCGCATGGTGTCTGTTGCAAGTGTTTTATTATTGGCAATGGTTACCCTTCTGTTCTTAGGGGTCTTTAGGAAATCTCCAGAGTTGACACTAACACAAACTGTTGAGAAATATGAAATAAGGCCAGGCACAGATAGTGCTACCATTACATTGGGAGATGGAAATACGATTATACTGGGCAAAACAGGCTATGGCATACTTGCAGAAGAAGCGGGGATGAGCATTCATAAATCAAAAGATGGGCAAATCAGCTATACTCCTTCGTCAAAAGAAATTTCTAACGAAATAACTACAACCTATAACACCATTACCATTCCCAAAGGTGGTCATTACCAACTGATATTACCTGATGGCACAGAGGTGCATCTTAATTCTGAATCATCACTGCGATTTCCCACGCGTTTTACCGGCAACATCCGCGAGGTGGAGCTGAATGGAGAAGCTTATTTTTCTGTAAGTCACAAACTGCAATCTGAGACTATACCGACTAAAGGAAATATACCATTCGTCGTGAAAACACCCACTCAGCAAGTGCAAGTATTGGGAACGATATTCAATATAAATGCATATGGGCAAGCACTTGTTAGAACCACCTTGGTAGAAGGAAGTGTACGTATACGTTCTTTGGATGGAAAATCAGTAATGCTTCGGCCGGGCGAAACAGCCATCAATAAAGAAGGAGAATCTGATTTAACTATAATAAAAGCCAACCTGGATGAGGAGTTGGCTTGGCATAATGGCTATTTCATTTTCAATGATGAAGACATTAAGAGCATTATGGAGCGGGTAGCACGCTGGTATGATGTTGAAGTGGAATATAAAGGGGATATGCGAGATAAACGGTTTGGAGGCATTTTCCAAAAATCCAAAAGTATCTTGCAATTGCTTGAAAACTTTAAAGCTACGGGATTAATTGATTTTAAAATAGAAGAGAGGAGGGTGGTTGTAATGGCTAAATAAATACGAATAGCTTACTCATATAAAAACCGGGGCGTTGGCCCGCACCCGGCTTCTTCCATCATTAAATGGAATCATGGGTAACTAACCAATCGATTGAGTGAACCAATTTATTAATTAAAAACCAATTCAAATGTATAAAAAAATTATCGCAAGTCATTGCGGGAAATCAACTATCTATCTCTTTCCCTATCTGGTGATTATGAAAACCATACTATTGCTGACGGTAGCCTTTTTGCAAGTGGCAGTTGCAAGCCACGGACAGACTGTGAGCCTTCAGGTAAAGAACGCTCCGGTAACGCAGGTGCTTTATCAATTATCTAAGCAAAGTGGATACGATTTTATCTACGATGCGAAACTGTTGAAAAAGGTACCGTCCGTTACCTTGAATGTAACGAATATGCCTTTGAAAGCCGTGTTGGATGAATGCTTAAACGGTCAGTCGCTGGATTTTGTATTTAAGCAAAATAAAACAATCGTTATTAAACAGCAAATAATTCTTCCTGTGATAGCTGTTGTACAAGAGCCTATTGCCGGTACAGTAAGGGACTCTGTAGGTGGCCTATTGATTGGTGTATCGGTTATGGTACAAGGGACTTCACGTGGCGCTTCAACCGATGCCAAAGGCCATTTTCAACTACAAGCAAAGCCTGGTGAAGTATTGGTGTTTCGGAATATTGGTTATGTAGAACAAAAAATCACCGTTGGCGAGCAACAGACTATTGAAGTTGTGCTTTTACCTGAACTTTCTGATTTAGAGGAAGTCGTGGTGGTGGGATATGGTACACAACGGAGAACACAAGTAACAGGATCTGTAGCTTCTGTACCCGTAAAAGAACTGAGAGGGATGCCGTTATCATCGATAGATCAGGCCATGGCAGGTAAAGTAGCCGGTGTGCAAATCAGTCAGGCATCCGGCACACCCGGAGGAGGGGTGAAAATCAATATTAGAGGCTCTGGATCAATTGGTGCCGGAAACGATCCATTATATGTTATTGATGGATTCCCGGTAATAAACTTTTCTGATCAGAATAACAACTTGATGAGTACCATTCCTTCAGAAGATATCGAATCAATAGAAATTTTAAAAGATGCTTCCGCCACGGCCATTTATGGATCTAGAGGTTCAAACGGTGTTGTACTGATTACTACTAAAAGTGGCAAAGTGGGTAAAGCGAAGTTATCACTGGATACCTATTTTGGTGTTCAGACTGTTCGTAATGAAAGCGATCCTGAAATGCTGAATGCACAGGAATGGGCACAGTTCAGAAAAGAATCTATTACTGACCTGGTTCGGTTCAGGGAAAACCGCGAGCCAACGGATGCTGATATTCCGGCTGAATACCGCAATCCGGAACAATATGGAAAAGGCACCAACTGGTTTCAGGAAATAACCGGCCCAGCCAATGTGCAAAACTATAACGTTAGCCTAGATGGCGGATCAGAAACGTTAAAGTCCAGATTCTCTATGGGATATTTTAATCAGGGAGGGTTAGTGCATAATACCGGTTTTGAACGATATTCTGTTACAGGCCGAATTAATGGAACTTTAGCTAAAAAAATACAGTTTGGTGTAAATATAAGACCCACCTATATCAGCAGTAATTACCCTTTTACGACCGCTTATGCGAGTGATCTTACCGCAAGTCCGCTTACCCCTGTACGGCAAGCTGACGGCAGTTTTACACCGATGGCTGATGCGCCTGGTATGCTTGCCGTGCCAAATCCGTTGTTTCGTTTAGATGCCATGAGTAACGATAGCCGTAGATTTCGAGGTTTATTCGACTCTTTTGTGGAATATGAAGTATTCCCTGGTGTAAAAGTTAAATCAAGTATTAATGTTGATTTTCTGGATTCTAAGGGTACTACGTACAATCCGTCTTTTATCGGTTCGCAGGGGC